>Ga0102963_1000065_pt1 | contig 39614 bp, 39 predicted proteins | sample SalPon2_C_H2O_MG_2_FD_84522 | JGI IMG/M metagenome (GOLD analysis project Ga0102963, IMG submission 84522) | Salt pond water microbial communities from South San Francisco under conditions of wetland restoration - Salt Pond MetaG SF2_C_H2O_MG | ecosystem: Environmental > Aquatic > Non-marine... | reverse complement strand
CCAATCGGCTTGTCAGCAGCAAATGCAAAATTGGTTGGTGTTGACAGCACCAGCAAGAACAGCAGACAACGCAGGCGGCAATTGATGAATAAAAACCCCAAGATGCTTAACCCATATGCCGAGATATTGTTTTGATAGTCATGCCCTATCGCTAGCCTGTTTTACTGTCTATGTCCATGCCAAGTGGTGTCAAATGCTGCTTGGCGAAGCGAATCCACCTTATTGGCCATTGCGGTGCTGGTAAATGGAAAATCTGTAAAGGCGATACTTTGCAATTGATGACGGAAATGATCATCTTTCAAAAGCTTGGCAAAGCCATCACGAAATGTGGCAACGGACGGCTCGTCGATGATTAATGCGCGACCTTCGGCCACTTCGGGAATCCCGCCGCGCCTTGTCGTGAGAACAGCGCATCCCGCTGCCAAAGCTTCAACCACAACCTTGCCAAGCGGTTCTTGCCATAAGGATGGGCAGGCGGCAATGGCGGCACGTTCCTGCCAGTCACGGACCTGATCCAAGGGAATAAAGCCGGTCATTTCCGCCTGATTGCCAAGTGGCTCGATGGCCTTTGCCACCTTTGCTTCATAGCTATTGGGGTCGGCCTGTTCAAATCTGCGCGCCCCCGCAATGACCAACCGCCATTCAGGATAGGATGGCAGAATATCGGCAAGCGCTTGGGCGCATTCCAAAATCCCTTTTTCTGGCACCATGCGGCCAGCAAGAAAGATAATGGCCTCTTTTTGCGGCGGTGTTTTCAACCGCCGTGAAACGCCAATGGGGAAAACACAGACTTTTGCTAAGTCTTCGGCGTCAAGCGCAAGGCCATCAAGAAAACAATCCTTGATATATTGTGAAACACAAATAATCTGCGCCAGCTTTGTTACCAAATCCCTGCGCTCGGCAATGGTTTTTGCTCCCTTCATGTCGCGAGGGTCATTCGGCAGAAAAAGCGTGACGGGAATATCAGGCCTTTTGGCTGCGATATAGGACGCAACATTGCATCTGCCATGAATTTCGATCAAATCGGGTTTAGGATGCCTGTTAAGCTGGCGAAGATAAGCCATTGCAAACCCGATATTTTTGCCGAAAAGCCATGCCATTTTGGGTTTTATCGCGGCAAAATTTATATCGGGAAAGGGGCTGCTTACCGCGCGTCCAAAAATTGTAAACCGATGCCCCGATGTGCTGGCTCTTGTGATGTCATGAACATAGGTCGCCACCGCGCCAGCATTTGCCGGTGAAAAAGCTTCTTTGGCAGGCAGTAAAATATCAATGTTCAGGGAATCATCTGCTGTTGTCATAAATTTATTCCAAATGATCGAGCCAAATGATCGGGATAAAAGATAATGTGCGGTTGTAACAGTCTATTGCATCATTTGAACTACACAACAGGTTACTTATTATGGTGTAATAAAAAATGATTTCAAATCCGCTTGCTTATAAGTGATAATCACAAATGCTTGAAAAGACAGATAACCGCCGAATCCTTGTTATCAAACATGGTGCGCTTGGCGATATTGTGCAGGCGCTTGACGCTTTTGCAAGCCTTCGCGCTGGCAACCCTCAGGCGCATATCGCGCTGATGACCAGCCCAGGATTCTTATCGTTGGCTAAAATGATGCCTTGGTTCGATGAGGTGATTGCCGATCCGCGTGCTGGGCTGTTGAACCTAGCCGCTGCATGGCGTGTTCGCCAGTGTTTCCGTCAAGACTGGTCAGTGATTGTCGATATGCAATGCAGCAGTCGTACCCGAAATTATTTTGCGCATTTCGTACCGTCAAACACGCGCTGGATTGGTACCGCTTCTGGCTGTTCGGATCCGCTTCCGGATTTTACCGGGGTGAATAATCGCGACCGTATGGTCACAAGCGCCAAAATGGCGGGCGGTATTGTGCATGGCCCGGATATGTCATGGCTTGTCAATGGGGCGGCGCAAACCGACGATCCGGCGGTTATGATTAATGACAAGCCATATGCGGTTCTTATCCCCGGATGCTCATTGGCAAAGCCGCAAAAACGATGGCCTGCAGACAGGTTTGCGGCAATTGGTAATGAGCTGGCCGCGCGCGGGTTTGAAATTGTGCTTGTTGGCACGGCTGATGATCGTGATGCGGTAAATGCCGTTTTGGCCGCTTCGCCTGATGCGATTGATTTATGCGGGAAAACAAATCTGGCCGGATTGGCGCGATTGCTTGGCGGGGCTGCTTTTGTGATTGGCAACGACACTGGCCCAATGTTTCTGGCCGCCCGAACCGGCGTGCCAAGCCTTATGATCATGGGGCCTGATACTGATCCAACCATGTCAGCCCCGAAAGGGGCGGCGACAAGCTGGCTTCAAGGCGCGCCAATTTCTAAAATCAGCGCTATTGCCGCGATTGATGCGCTCGAATCGCTTGGCCTGAAACCAAACGCCTAAAACGACGATCCGGGCTGGGTCAAAAATTGTTCTTCGTCGCGGCTACTCGGCCTGCCAAGCATAGCATTGCGATGCGGAAACCGTCCAAAACGGGCGATGATATCACGGTGTTTCACCGCATATTCATAGGTCAATTTTGACGTATATCGCTCAAATAACGGCAAAGACATGTCTTGGATGCCAATATCTTCGCTGTGCATCATCGGCATAAGCATGAAATGACAATAAGATGGTTGGGCAGTATCAAGATATTTGCGCTCAACACAACGAAGGCTTAACGCCAGCGCCATTTCATCGCCCGAAAATGCCCGTGCCGAATGGCGAAACATATTGCGGGTAAATTGGTCAAGCATCACGATAAGCGCAAGACAGCCATCGGCGTCATTGGCCCAATGGTCAAGCCTTCCGGTAAGCGCTTCAGTGACGGCCTTGCCAAATCTTTCTTGGATGGCAGCGTCAAAATCATCATCTTTTTTAAACCAGAATTCGGGTGTTGTTTCGACAAACCAGAAGTTTAAAATATCGGCGGCTGAGGGTGTTTTTCCCATGATCTAAACCTTTCACGCTAAAGGGTGATTTTTAGGATTAGATAACCTTACCCGGGTTCATTAAATTTTTCGGGTCTAAAGCCGCCTTGATTGATTTCATGGTATTGATGATCGCAGGGCTTTTGACCTTGGCGAGCTGGTCACGTTTGACCTGTCCAATGCCATGTTCAGCACTTATTGACCCGCCATATTTGGTGACATTCCCATAAAGCAATTCAAGCAATTTCGGGGCTTTGGCGTCAAAATCGGGGTCGCCGCCAGCGGCCTGAACAAGATTGAAATGCAAATTGCCATCACCAATATGGCCATAGCCACAAATGCGGATTTTAGGATCAATCGCTTTTACGCCAGCAACCATATCAGCGTAAAATGCCGATAAGGCTGATTGCGGCAAGGCCACATCTGATCGCACCACCTTGCCAGCGCGTTTATGTGATTCGGGTGATGATTCGCGAACATCCCATAGGGCATCGCGCTGGGCATCACTATTTGCGATGGTGGCGTCAATCACCAAGCCATCCTCAAAGGCGGTTTCAAGAACCGTTTCCATGATCGACCGGATCGGCGAGCTGCCATTTCCATCAACTTCATTATCGGCTGGATTGGTGCTGCCAATTTCCATCAAAACATTCATCGAGCCAATGGTGGCTAGCGGACGCTGGATATTGGGAAATGATTCAAACAGAACATGCAAAATATCGGCGGGGATCAATTCAAAAGCTTCGACCATACCGCCAGATGCGGCCTGCACGCGATGCAGCAATTCAACCGCCGCATCAACATCACGAATTTCGGCAAAGGCAGTGCTAAGAGCAACAGGTTTTGGAAATAGCCGCATTGTTGCTGCGGTGATGATGCCAAGCGTGCCTTCCGATCCGACAAACAGGTCTTTCAAATCATAACCGGTGTTATCTTTGCGAAGCCCGCTTAGCATTTCCAACACTTCGCCGCCCATCAGCACGACTTCGAGACCAAGCGTCAAGGCGCGGGTTGTGCCATAACGAACAACATTCAGCCCGCCTGCATTGGTGCCAAGATTGCCGCCAATTGTGCAGCTACCTTTTGCCGCTAGATTCAATGGAAAATACAAACCTGCATCTTCGGCAATATCCTGAAGATTCTGCAAGATACAACCTGCCTCTACCGTCATTGACATATTTTGCGTGTCAATTTCACGAACCTTGTTCATCCGGCGAAGCGACAAAAGGATTGAATTGCCGCTGCTATCAGGCGTTGCCCCGCCCATGAAACCGGTATTACCACCTTGCGGAACAACGATGATATCATGCTTGTCAGCATAGGCCATGATGGCGGCAACCTGCGCCGTTGTTTCTGGCAGAACAACCGCATGCGCTGACCCGTGAAACCGGTCATGCCAATCAGACAGATAGCTTGCTGTATCATCGGTGGTTTGAAGCACCGCTTTGTCACCAACAAGGCCGATTAGATCATCAATGATATTTGGTTTACGGTCATCCATAAGCTTCAAAAATCCTGTTATATTTTATTTGATAGTAACGTCAACATTCTGCGTGGTCGCCGTATTATCTTGCAAGCCAGCAAAATGGCAACCGGCCAAATGCCACACCCAGACATCTTTTTGATCATCAGGCTGGCCTTTATTCAGACTGGCCTTTATTTATAGATATCTGCGCCCGCCAATGCAAATGCTGTTCAGTGATGAAAGCGTTGTTTTCGGCAAAACAGATTTTTGAGCGCAAAATTTCCCGCATCTAGGGCAAAAATTGAAACGAACAGCTAGCGCGGCGCGGCGGCGCGGCGAAGCCGGTCATTAATGGCCTCGCCAAGACCGATATCGGGAATGGGGGCAATAGCAATCTTGGCAATATCGGCAGCATCAACAGCATGCAGCATCGAAAACAGATTGGCCGCCGCTTCAACCAAATCGGCTGAAGGGCTTAGGTTTAGGGCTAATTTACCTGCCCCGCTGACGTTGCCAAATCCGATTAATTCTTCATCGGCGGTGCTGGTTTTGGCCATCAGCCTTACCGCCGCCTTGGGCGCATAATGACTGGCAAGCTGGCCGGGCGCAACCGGATTTTCGTGATCGGCCAATGGTTCAGCAATATCAATTTGCGGGTTACAATTTGCCGTGGTCAAAGCTGCGGCTAGGGCTTCGCGCGTAATCCCACCCGGGCGCAATAGGCGGGCAGCGTCGCCCGTACAATCGATAATGGTTGATTCAAGGCCGGACTCGCATGACCCGCCATCAAGCACCAAATCCAGCCTGCCACCAAGCCCGTCCAGAACATGTTTGGCGGTGCTGGGGCTGATCCGGCCTGATGGGTTGGCGCTTGGCGCAGCAATGGGTTTGCCAAAGGCTTGTAACAGCGTTTGCGCGCCGCGATGCGCCGGAACCCGAACCCCAATCTTGTCCAATCCGGCGGTGGTGAGCATCGCCACAGGGCAATCATCACTGCGCTGCAAAATCAATGTCAGAGGGCCAGGCCAGAAAGCGGCGGCAAGGGCGGCGGCAATCGGGGTTTTTTGACCAAGCGCAAAAGCGGCATCGGTTGACGCAACATGGCTTATCAATGGATTAAAGGCTGGTCGCTGTTTGGCCGCAAAAATACGCGCAACCGCCGCTGCATTGGTGGCGTCAGCGCCAAGCCCATAAACCGTTTCGGTTGGAAAAGCGACAAGCTGTCCTGCCGCAAGAATTGTTACCGCCTTGGCAATGCTCTGATCGGAAATGGCAAGGCAGGCTGTCATGGTACGAAATGGGGCCTTTGGTTTGCTGGTTTGGCAATGCGCGGCATCATTGCGCCGGATCGCGGTGATTGCCATCCAGTGATACAACATGATTGATGGCTCGCCTAGTCGTCAGTTTCGCGCTAATCTGTTGGCTTGGCGATCAATCGCGTCAGAATTTTCACGATAAGGGTAAGATGTGTTATGTGCGGACGCTTTACCAGCACGGCCACAACAGACGAATTAATGCGCCGTTTTGGTGTTACGATTTTGCAAAATCTGCGCCCGCGCTGGAATATTGCGCCAAGCCAGAATAGCATGGTTCTTGTCCGCGATGGTCTTCATCTTCAGGCCAAAACCGCCGAATGGGGGCTGCCGCCGACAGGGCCAAACAAAAGTTTTCTGATCAATGCCCGTATGGAAACAGTGCGGGAAAAACCAACCTTTCGCGATGCTTTTTCGCTGTCACGCTGCATTGTGGTGGCAAGCGGCTGGTATGAATGGTCAGCGCCAAAAACCCCTTGGCATATTCAGCTATCTGATGGCGGTGTTATGGCGATGGCCGGATTATTGTTTCAGCAGGGATCACAATCACGCTTTGTGATTATGACCAGCGCCGCCGATGGCAAGCTGGCTGAAATTCACCATCGCCAGCCGCTTGTGCTTGCTGCGGGTACTGAAATGCAATGGCTTGGCGGAACCGCCGATCAGGCTGCAAACTATTGTGAAATTGCACCGGCTAGCTGGTTTAACTGGTATCGGGTTGCGCCTGATGTTGGCAAGGCGGGGATAGACCATCCGGGGCTGGTGACACCGCTTGAAGGTGATGCGCTTTTGCCAGCAAAGCCGGATCAAGGCGATTTATTCGGTTAGATTTCGTCGATTGTGGTTTTGCGAACCAGAATGCCGTAAATATGCCAAAGCATCATCGCGCCCGCGCCGCGATGGGGACGCCATGCCTCACCAAGTGTTTCCAGCATTTTGCCATTTGGCCGTTCATCCAATGATTTCAGTCGTTTCATGCCTTCTTGCAAGGCAATGTCATTGGCTGGCCACGCATCCATGTCGCCAAGCGCGAAAAGCCGGAAATTATCGGCTGTCCATGCGCCAATGCCGCGTATTTCGACAAGCCGTTTTTGAACATCCTCGCCGCTCATCTTGGCCAATGCCGCCAGATCAAGCCGCCCTGATTGGATTTCATCTGCAATGCCAATCAAATATTCGGCTTTTCGCCGTGACAGGCCGAAAGGCATTAAATCATCGGGTTGTTTGGCGGCAATGATGGGGGCGCTGTTATGGTCTTGGTCGCGCATACGGGTCCAGATTGCACTGGCGGCGGCGCGTGATATCTGTTGGCCGATTATGGATCGCGCCAAAGTTTCGAAGCTGGCGGGAAGCGACCGGTCGGGTGGCGGGCCAAAGCGTGACAGCGCAGCGGCAATATCGGCATCGATTGCGGCAAGCTGATCAAGCGCCCCACCCGAAGACAAAAGTTTCTGCTGCATGATTGTCATAAACAAAATCTATCAGGCTTCACCAACGCATGCCAGATTTCAGTGAATCTCCGCTGATTATAAATGGCAAGATATACGGGGCGAAAAAGGATTGCTTTGTCAATCTTATCCTGTGATAGGGTTGAAACAACAAACAATTTGGCAAAAGGAGAGATGACATGATTGTGTGGGATTTTCCTTTGCGCCTGTTTCATTGGAGTCTTTTTATTTGTGTCGTTGGCGCAATTATTTCGGCTAAAATCGAGGTTCTTTGGGTTCATGAACGATTTGGTCTGGCGGTTCTAGGGCTTGTGACATTTCGCATTTTTTGGGGGTTTCTTGGCGGTCATTATGCACGGTTCAGCCAGTTTCTGCGATCGCCAAAGGCGGCGTTGAATGGATTGAAAATGCTGTTTCGGCCTGATCCTGTCGCAAAATCTGGCCATAGCGCCCTTGGCGGTTATGCGGTTTTAGGGCTGCTTGGCATTCCGCTGTTGATGGCGGTTACCGGCACCATGTCAAATGATGATGTTTTGTTTGAGGGGCCGCTAGCGCATCTGGTGCCAAATTTGACCGATAAAATTGCCGATGTGCATCATTTCTCAGAAAGGTTTTTGTTTCTGATCATCGTTTTACATATTGCTGCCATTTTGATTTATAAATTCAAGAAAAAGCGCAATTTGACAATGGTCATGGTGCAAGGCAAATCCAAAACCGCCGATGCAACGCTTGAACAAGATGGCGGTATTTCAGCCAAACATAGTTTTTTTGGATTTATCTTGATGGTGGCGTTTGTCGCTGCGGCACAATCGCTTACCCTATTGCGGCCATCCTTGTTTTAACCAGCACCCTTGGTTTTTCCATGCAAAGGTTTATCCACGCAAAGCCCAATTTTGACGGTCTAGTCTTTGAAATTGGAATGGCAGGATTTGCAGCTTGCCCCCAGATTTTTCAGCCCTGCCATCATGGCACCCTGATCGCCTGACTTGGCGGCGGTGACAAGGGTTAGCGCGGCGGTTTCATTGGCTTTGGCCTTGGCTTTAAAGGCGTCAAATTCAAACCAGATTTCGGCGCGCGCCTTGGTGTCACCTGAATCGCTTCCTTCGGGAAAATAGCTTGGAATTTTGCTTGCCCAGCTGGCAATCCCTTCGGCACGGCTGATCACGGTTTGGTAATCGCCACTCCCAATGGCGGCGGCGATGGCCTTCATCGAATCAGCATTGCGCTTAAATCCGGCTTTGCGGTCAGCGATGATATCGGCATTGGCGGTGCCAAATCCGGTGGCGACAAGGCAAACGACAAGCGTTGCACAAATTCGTGATAAAGATTTGGGCGTAAGGGCGGCAGTGAATCTCAGATGTTTCGGATTTGATTGCGAGGTCATGTTGCGCGCTCCTTGGTTGGTTTTACCTGAATATCATAGCAATGATAAACACTGTTGGGGAAAAGAAAAGATGTGCTTTTGCATAAATTACGATAGAACCAGAAATGATCAATGCTGGCGGCCTCTGCCGAGGTTAGGCGCGTTCTTGTGCAAAATCGAAACGGCTTCAAAGCGCTCAATGATCAGCAGTTCAAATGTAAAGCTACAGAAAGTTGGTTCGCTTGCCTCGGTCTTTGATGGGTGTGTTTCTAAGTCTGCTTGCGGTTATTTTCGGCGTGCTAACCGGTGTCCTGATCAAAAAACTAGGCTCGGATGTCAATATTATCACCACTTTATTTTACCGGTTCCTATTCTCGCTTCCGATTTTATTCCTCTATGCCATTTATCTTCGAGGCCGTGATTTCTTGCAAATTAATCAACGCAGAATTCTGTTTTTTCGCAGCCTTCTTGGTCTTTGTGGCATTACCTTTTGGTTTTTATCAATCCGGTCAATGCCGCTTGGCATGGCAACAGCGTTATTCCAAAGTTCGGTTATTTTCATCACGCTGTTAGCGCCGATTTTTCTGGGTGAAAAAGTAGGGATTTACCGTTGGACGGCGGTTATTGCTGGTTTGGCAGGGGTGGTCATTATCACCGACCCGTTTGCGGGCGCGATGTCATGGTATGCGCTTTATGGCATTGGTGCTGCGCTTGTCGGGGCTGGCCTGTCCTTGATGCTGCGCCAGCTTGGCAAAGGCGACGCGCCTGCATCGGTGGCGGCTTGGTATAATTTGGCCGGATTTGGTGTTTTGAGCGTTGTCGTGATGGTTTTACCCGATCAGATGCAATCAATTAGCCAGTCAGTCCTGGTTGACCTTGTGATTCTTGGGGTGATCGGATCAGCGTTGCAAATTGTGATGACAACCGCCTATCGCTATTCGGATGCGGTTGTGGTGGCGTCGATGCGTTATGTGCAGATGCCAATTTCGGGGATTGTTGGTTATTTTGTTTTTGCCGAAATCATGTCGGCAAGTGAAATTATTGGCGCGCTTGTTATTATTGCTAGCTGTCTTGTGATTGCATGGCGCGAACTTGTGCGCACGCGCGAGGTCAATCAACCGGGGATCTAGGGCAAACCCTATGAAGAATTGGCGGCATGTCATGCGATGGCGGCGATGAAAGGCTTGTTCTTTTGCGAAAACCCAAGTAAACCCGCGCGGTTAAGTACACCCGCGCGATTGAGTAAACCCGCGCGATTGACGGCGCGATATCTGTATCAAAATTGATCTGGGAATAAATTGATGGCTGACCAAAAAACACTTATCCGCATCATGGGCGAAAGCGACATTGTTGATGTAACCATGACCCGCAAGGCAGCAAGCCATGCATTGCTGATGGGGCTGGACGCTGCCGATAAGGTTAACCTTCTTGGACATTGGATGGATCAGGATCGCGGCGCTGAATTGGCGGCTGATCAAAATCATCTTGACGCGATGACTATCATTGCCAGTGAGATTATTGCCAGTGAGATTATTACCAGTAAAGCCACGGCCGGCAGCGCGCTTGCGTCCCAGTTTGAGGCAGGTGCCAATTTTGTGCTTCTAACCTTATTGCGCGAAAAATGGCCAGTTGGGTCAAAGGCAAAATTCAAGACCATTGCCGACCGCGTGAAGGCTGATCATACCTATCTTGCGCATATTTGCGCGGCGGCCAAGCTGGATGATCTTGATGATGAAGATTCCTTGAAACAGGAAGAAACCCGCCAATTATCCCTATCGCTTGCTTTTTACAAAGCCAACCGCCGCCGTTTTGCCAATAGCAGTGCGGTTCAAGGGCTGATTAAAGGCTAATCCGGCTTTTGCAATTCAGGTAAAGCCTTGAAAAAAGCCAGCGCTTCGGCATTTGCCAAGGCTTCGGTGTTTTTAATCGCCCGACCATGAATGACATCACGAACGGCAAGTTCGGTTATTTTACCCGAACGCGTGCGCGGAATATCAGGAACGGCGATGATGGCAGCAGGCACATGGCGAGGCGTTGCACCAGCGCGAATGGCCAGGCAGATGGCGCGCCGCAAATCATCATCAAGATTGGCACCATCGGCCATCCGCACAAACAGGATAACTCTGACATCATCTTGCCAATCCTGACCAATGACCAGCGCTTCGGTGATTGCATCAAATGCTTCGACCTGACGGTAAATTTCGGCCGTGCCAATGCGAACACCACCCGGGTTTAAGGTGGCGTCAGACCGGCCATGAATGATCATGCCGCCGCGTGCAGTCATGGTGGCCCAATCGCCATGCCGCCATATGCCCTGAAAATGCTCAAAATAGGCGGCTTTATATTTGCTGCCATCAGGATCATTCCAGAACTTTACCGGCATTGCAGGGAAAGGCGCGGTGCAGCAAAGCTCGCCTTGTTTGCCGATCAGGCTGGTTCCATCTTCGTCCAGAACATCGGTTTTCATGCCAAGGCCGCGGGTTTGAATTTCACCGGCAAAAACCGGCTGGACCGGACAGCCAAGAACAAAACATGACACAATATCGGTGCCACCGGAAATTGAACATAGCTGCAGGTCGGGTTTGATTTTGTCATAAACAAAGGCAAAGCCGTCAGATGAGAGCGGCGATCCGGTTGATAATAATGCCCGTAGTGCGCCAAGACGAACCTGATCACGCGGCACATAGCCTGAATTGCGAACAGCATCGATATATTTTGCCGACGTGCCGAAAATGGCAATATTTTCGGTTTCGGCCAGTTCCCACAATCGGGCTGGCCCCGGGTGAAATGGGTTGCCTTCAAACAACACCACTTTTGCCTTGATCGCCAAGGCCGATACAAGCCAATTCCACATCATCCATCCGCAAGTGGTGAAATAGAACATGGCGTCACCCGCGCCCAAATCACCATGAAGGCGATGTTCTTTGATATGCTGGATCAAGGTGCCACCAACGCCGTGAACAATGCATTTTGGCGCACCGGTTGTGCCGCTTGAATAGAGAATATAAAGCGGATCATTAAAACCAACCCGCACGAAAGCGCTAACCGGTTTGGCGCTTGCAATTGCATCGTCAAAAAGGGTGGTATTGGCGATGGCGCGGCAATCCGGCGTATCGCAAAGATAGGGAAGGATTAAAACCGCCTCAAGCGTTGGCAATTGAGCGGTAAGATCGGCAATCAGCGGCATCCGGTCAATCTTTTTGCCTGCGTAAAGATAGCCATCGCAGGCCATTAACAGCTTTGGTTCAATTTGGCCAAACCGATCAACCGCACCAGCTAATCCGAAATCGGGCGAACAGCTGGAATAGACCGCGCCAATGGTTGCGCTTGCTAGCATCGTGATCACTGCTTCGGCCGCATTTGGCGTGTAGGCGGCAACGCGGTCACCTTGGCCAACGCCCTTGGCACGCATCCAGCCGGCAAGAGCCATAACTTTTTGTTTCAGCTCGGCACGGCTAAGCGCGATATGACGGCCATCTTCGCCATAGGCGCTGATCGCAGGGCGGTCATCAGCCTCGGCCAAAAGATTTTCGGCAAAATTGATTTTGGCATCGGGAAAAAACTGGGCACCGGGCATCGCGGTTTCATTGATCAGGATGCGTGATCCCATATCGCCAATCATGCCATGCCATTGCCACAGGCTTTGCCAGAAATCAGGCATTGAATCGATTGACCATTGCCATAAAGCTTGGAAATCACCGCCCCAGTCAAAGCCATGATTGGCAGCGATAAACCGCCCGAAATCTTGCAATTGTGCCTGTTCGATCGCCTCGTCTGTTGGTTGCCAAAGACAGGTGCCAAGCGCGGTTGATTGCGGCGATGATGAAGGTTGTTCGGCCATTGATGAAACCCAAGAAAAAAGACAATGATCACGGCAAATGATCACATTGGTGATGCGCCCGAAATTTAGGGTGCGGCCTCAGCTTATCGTGACCGCTTGCATGGCGCAATGATTGCCGCAGTTTGATGCGGTATAGACGCCAAACGCTATGCTAGACGATACGCCAAATTGAAGAGCGCAAAAAGTAACGGCGGAAAATTATCGACGCGAAACTATCGGCGCGAAACTATGGGCGCGTTTGCCTTTGCTCTGGAATACTGGATGCCTCATGCCGGCTGCCATGTCTTGAAAAAACGCCGCAATAGCAGTCAAATGGCAATCTATAATTGTTTTTTCGGATTGAATAGGCGCAATACATCACCGGTAAGATGCAGATTTTAGAACCCTCCAAAAGGATTATATCTCTGCATAATAGAAAAACACTTTGCGGAATGATATTTCTTAATAATTCGTTAATTTATGATAAGATTTATCACCAAAGAGATATTGTTTTTGCCATCAGCGACGCCCTGAAAATCGTGCTACCGGCTCACAAATCATCTCGCCTAGGAGTTTGACCAGAGATGCATCCCAGCACGAAATCGCAAATCCGCCATATCATGTCAGACTTTGGCGAAACCAAACATCATCTTTTGCATGATCGGGTTGTTGCGCTTGCCGCAAGCCGATGGATGATGCCGGTAAATGACAATGCCATCATTCAGATCGAATTGCTGCATCATGCCAATCAGGCGCTTTTGTCCAGTACGGTTGCCCGCGATGGCAGCGGCCCGTTAAAGGCATCTTTTTTGACGATGCTACTTCTTGAATATACGATTGCCCATGCGCAGCGTCCGTTTGGCATTTGTTCGGGGGCGGCAACGGTAACCTTGCACCGTTTTATCGACCTTGAGACGCTTTCAACGGATCAACTGGCTTTGGCCATTGCCAATTTTGCCAGCCTCAACGACGTTATTTTTGCCGACTATCTGTCGCCGCCAATTGCAGAACCTGTGGCCGATAAACGCTATAGCATCTAATACGCGGTGTGATGGCTTGGAAATCACCTTGAACTTGGCGGCTGAATGCGCGACAAGATTGTTAGATAGAGGCATATCCTCATCGCAATCCAACCGGCAGCCAAAGGCAAAAAATAATGGCCCAATCTTCGCAGAATTTCGACTATGATTTGATTGTGATTGGCGCAGGGTCTGGCGGCGTTCGTGCTGGCCGCATCGCCGCTGGTCATGGTGCCAAGGTTGCGGTGATCGAAGGAGACCGGCCGGGTGGAACTTGCGTTATCCGTGGTTGTGTGCCGAAAAAGCTGTTGATGTATGCGGCCAGTTTTTCAGCCGATGTTGAAGATGCCCGCGGCTTTGGCTGGCAAATTGATGGATTATCGCATGATTGGCCTGGCTTGATCGCAGCGAAAGATGCTGAAATTGGCCGGTTGGAAAATATTTACCGGTCGCTATTGAAAAATGCTGGCGCTACCTTGATCGAGGGTTGGGGACGGGTCACTGGCCCGAATGAGGTCAGCGTTGGCGCGGATGTCTATCGTGCTGGCAAAATTTTGATTGCGGTTGGTGGTGCGCCGCAATTCATCGATGTTCCGGGCATGAAAGATCATGCCATCAGCTCGAATGAAGCGCTGGATCTGCCCGAAATGCCAAAGGACATTGCCATTTATGGCAGCGGTTATATTGCGCTTGAATTTGCCGGTATTTTCAACGGGCTTGGGGCGCGAACCCATTTGATTTATCGAAGTGATTTACCGCTTCGTGGCTTTGATGATGATGTTCGCGCCCATATCGCAACGGCGCTAACCGATCGGGGAATCATTCTTCACCCCGAAACCACCATTGATCATGTCATGGCTGAAAATGGCGGCAAGCAAGCGCATCTTAGCGATGGCAGCAGGCTGGCGGTTGATCAGATCATGGCGGCGACAGGTCGCAGGCCAAATACTGCCAATCTTGGCCTTGATGATTTGGGGGTCAAGCTTGGCAAGCAGGGCGAAATCATTGTTGATGATATGTCACAAACAAACCTGCCAAGTCTTTATGCCATTGGTGACGTCACAAACCGAATTAACCTGACACCAGTTGCGATTGCCGAAGGCCACGCCTTTGCCGATAGCGAATTTGGCAATCGCCCGCGCAAGGCCGATCATGCCAATGTCGCCTCGGCCGTATTCAGCCAGCCACCCATCGCATCGGTTGGCCTGTCTGAAGCCGATGCAGTCAATATTCATGGCAAGGTCACTATTTTTGAAAGCCAGTTTCGGGCGATGAAAAACACCATTTCGGGACGTGGTGAAAAAACCTATATGAAACTGATTGTCGACGCGGCAAACGACAAGGTTGTTGGCGTACATATGATGGGGCCCGATTGCGGTGAAATCATGCAAGGCATTGCGATTGCCGTAAAGATGGGGGCAACAAAGGCAGATTTTGACGCCACCATTGGCATTCACCCAACCGCCGCCGAAGAATTCGTGACCATGCGCACACCGCGCAAAGAGGGCTAGGTTTGGCAATTTCTCGCCAGCCCTGTTATCGGAATAAAGCTTGAAAAAACAGGGCAAATCCGCAATATTGAGCTGTAATTCCAATGAAAGGGGTGAGGTCGGTTGTGCTGTTTGCGAGCCATCTCGCCTTAAAAGGACGAAAATCAAATGACTTGGCAACCAAATAGCTGGCGCAGTTTTCCAATTCAACAAGTGCCGGAATATCCTGATCTTGACCGGCTAAATGCTGTTGAAAAGATTATTTCGGGTCGTCCACCGCTGGTTTTCGCCGGTGAGGCGCAAAGCCTTCGCGACCGGCTTGGCAGTGTGGCGCGTGGAGAGGCGTTTTTGTTGCAAGGTGGTGACTGCGCCGAAAGCTTTGCCGAATTTTCAGCAAATAACATTCGCGACAGCTTTAAAGTCATGTTGCAGATGGCGGTGGTGCTGACCTATGGCGCTTCGATGCCGGTGATCAAAATCGGCCGGATGGCGGGTCAATTTGCCAAGCCACGTTCGGCGCCTACCGAAGTGATTGATGGTGTCGAATTGCCAAGCTATCGCGGCGATATGATCAATGGGCCAGCCTTTACCGAAGATGAACGTATCCCTGATCCGCGGCGCTTACTTCGCGTTTACGAACAATCAGCATCAACCTTGAATTTGCTTCGCGCCTTTGCCCAAGGCGGGCTTGCCGATCTGACCAAGGTGCATAGCTGGGTGGCTGACTTTTTGAAAGACACGCCGCAAACACAGCGTTTTGAAGCGCTGGCCGAACGCATCGAAGAAAGCCTGAATTTCATGAAGGCTTGCGGGGTAACATCGGCAACGGCGCGACCGCTTGCCGAAACCGAGCTTTACACCAGCCATGAGGCACTTCTTCTTGGGTTTGAAGAGGCCATGACGCGCCGCGATACTATTACTGACGAGCAGGGATGGTACGACACATCGGCACATATGTTGTGGATTGGCGACCGGACTCGCCAGCCTGATGGCGCACATGTTGAGTATATGCGCGGCATTTCCAATCCGATTGGCCTGAAATGCGGGCCAAGCCTTGATCCTGACGAGTTGCTGCGCTTGATTGATATCTTGAACCCAAGCAATCAGGCCGGCCGGTTGACCTTGATTGTTCGGATGGGCGCGGAAAAAGTGCGAAGCGGTTTGCCACCACTTTTGCGGGCGGTCAAGGCGCATGGGGCGAATGTTGTATGGTGCTGTGATCCGATGCATGGCAATACCATCAAGGCCAGCAGCGGCTATAAGACACGCCGTGTTGATGATGTGATGGCCGAAGTGACTGGCTTTTTTGACGCCCATGACGAGTTTGGCACTTATCCGGGTGGCGTGCATTTCGAAATGACAGGTCAGAATGTCACCGAATGCGTCGGCGGTGTTGTCGATGTGACCGAGGCCAATCTTGGCGATCGCTATCATACGCATTGTGACCCGCGGTTGAATGGGGCGCAGGCGCTTGAACTTGCGTTTCTTCTTGCCGATTTGCTGAAACGTCGGCGCGGTGTACCGTCTTATATGTCCAAGGCGGTATAAAGGATCAAAGGCTTTGTCATACGCTGTTATGGTTTGCGTCGGCGGTCCTGATCCATTTTTAACAAGGTAGACTGATGGCAAAATTTGCGAGCAGCGGGCCGACTCCGGAAATTCAGCCGAGTCTAACCGATACCTATTTCAATCACACACGCAAAGTCGTCATGGCAAATGGTGATTGCGAAGTCACCTATGCGGTTTTCATGCGGCGTCCGGTTACCTTTGCCGGACGTTTGGCCATCGAATGGATTACCGCCATGGCGCAATCCCGCGGTGCCACCTTGAAAATCGAACAGCTTTATGTTGAAGGGGCATGGATCGGTGCTGGCGAGCCGATGTGTTATATCACCGGCCCCTTTTCGGTTCTTGTCGACCTTGAAACGATTTTTCTGCAACGCCTTGGGCCAGCCTGTGTCGCTGCCTATAACGCCTATAATATGTGCATGGAATTGCCGAATGTGGCGTTTCTGGCGATGGATGCCCGCCATTGTGCCGGCAGTGAAATGGCCGAACTTATGGCTTATGGTGCGTCGGTTGGTGCTGCCAAGGCCAAGGCCAAAGCCAATGCCATTGGCTTTGTTGGTTGTGCCGCCGATGCGACCGCGCATTTCTTTGGTCAGGAAAAGGGCAGGGGAACAATGCCGCATGCCCTGATTGGCTATGCCGGATCAACCGTTCGTGCCGCCGAAATGTTTCACCAGACCGTGCCCGATGCGCCTTTGACGGTGCTGGTTGACTATTTTGGTCAAGAAATCACCGATGGGCTTGCTGTGGCCGCGCATTTTCATGATCACAGTAAGGCAGGCACCTTATCGCTTCGTCTTGATACGCATGGTGGCCGCTATGTTGAAGGGCTTGACACCCAATCATCCTATGCGGTTTTGGAACGCAATGTTCCGCAGGCTTTGCGCGGCTATCGAACCGAAGATGAATTGCGTTTGCTCCTTGGAACAGGCGTAAGTGCGGCAGCAGTTTGGCATATGCGCGAACAGCTTGATAGCAACGGCTTTGACAAGGTGAAAATTGTTGCTTCCAGCGGGTTTGGTCCCGACAAATGCCGTGTTTTTGCCCTTGCCAATGCGCCGGTTGACGTGATTGGAACCGGATCATATTTGCCGCAAATCTGGTCGCAAACCTATGCGACAGCGGATATTGTTGCCTATGATGGCAAGCCACGGGTCAAGGCTGGCCGTGAATTTCTTTTGTATAAGTAAAAGGTTGATTGTTTCATGACAAAGCCGGTTTTAATCGCGCTCGCCCAATTGAATGCGCATCTTGGCAATGTAAATGCCAATGTCAGCCGTCTTGCCGAGGCACGGACGCAGGCTGCGGCTCATGGCGCTGAAATCATTGTCACCCCTGAAATGTATCTTTCCGGTTATCCTTGTGATGATCTTGTGCTTCGGGCTGATTTCATGGCTGATGTTGCTGCAGGTATTGATGCATTGGCAAAGCTTACCGCCGATGGGGGGCCGGCAATTGTTGTTGGCGCGCCGGTTGCCGCTGATGGCGCTATTTATAATTCGGTTTTCATTCTTGATGGCGGTGCCCAGCTTGCCCGATTTGACAAGGTGAATTTGCCAAATTACGGCGTGTTTGATGATAAGCGCAATTTTGCCGCTGGTCAGATGCCCGGCCCGGCGATGCTGCGAGGGCTGAAAATAGGCTTTCCAATTTGCGAAGATATCTGGGAGGCGAATGTTGCCGAATGTCTTGAAGAATCAGGTGCCGATCTTATCATTGCAATCAATGCGTCACCATTTGACATGACCAAGCCCGAACGCCGCATGTCAACAATTGTGGCGCGAACCGTCGAAACCGGCCTGCCGGTTGCCTATGTCAATATGGTTGGTGGGCAGGATGAGCTTGTTTATGACGGCGGGTCTTTTGCAATCAATGCTGGTGGCAAGCTTGCCTGTCATTTGCCAAGCTTTTCTGAATCAATTGTGGTTGTTTCAGCGCAGAAAACAGCGGGCATGGTCACGCTTACCGGCCAGATTTCGCCGCCCGATGGTGATTTGACCGCGCTTTATCGCGGTCTATGTCTTGGGCTTCGTGACTATGTCCATAAAAATGGGTTTCCGGGGGTTGTTCTTGGCTTGTCGGGCGGTATTGATTCGGCGCTGGTTGCCGCACTTGCTGTTGACGCGCTTGGCGCGGATGCGGTTCATGCGGTTATGATGCCGTCGGCCTATACAAGCCAAGAAAGCCTTGATGATGCTGCCGAATTGGCAAGTGCCCTTGGCATCCGGCTTGATAATATTGCGATAACCCCGGCAATGGGCGCACTTGACCAGATGCTGGCCGAACAATTTGCTGGTACCGAACCGAATGTCGCCGAAGAAAATATCCAGTCGCGTTTGCGCGGATTAATTTTGATGGGTATCTCGAACAAACATGGGTCAATGGTGCTGGCGACAGGCAATAAATCCGAATATGCGGCTGGCTATTCAACGCTTTATGGCGATATGTGCGGCGGCTATGCCCCGCTAAAGGATGTTTGGAAAGTTGACGTGTTCCGGCTCTGTGACTGGCGCAATCAGCATTTGCCGCGCGGGGCGGCTGGCCCTGATGGTATTGTGATCCCGCAACGCATCATCGACAAGCCACCATCAGCCGAATTGCGCCCTGACCAGAAAGACACTGACTCGCTGCCGCCTTATGACCGGCTGGATGCGATCATGGCGGCTTTGTGTGAAGACATGGCCGATATCGAAACGATTGTTGGCCGTGGCTATGAACGGGATGAAGTTGTGCGGGCAAGCCAGCTTTTATTCCGTGCCGAATATAAACGGTTTCAGGCTGCACCGGGTCCAAAAATGACGCCAGTTGCTTTTGGTCGTGATCGCCGTCTTCCCTTGACCTCTGGCTTTAACCCGATAAAACCCTAACGAGTCACAATATATGGCAAGCCAGCGAACTGGCTGCCGCTTGCAAAGACTGGCCAAGTGCCAAAAAGGAGTCGTTTGATGACTGCAATCAAAGTCCGTTTTGCCCCAAGCCCAACTGGGCGATTGCATGTCGGCAATTTACGGACGGCCTTGGTAAATTACCTGTTTGCACGCAAGACTGGCGGCCAATTCATGCTTCGGATTGATGACACTGATACCGAGCGGTCTAGCGAAGCGTTTGAAGCCGATATCCGTGCCGATCTTGACTGGATGGGAATGGGTTGGGATTGCGAGGATCGTCAATCATTGCGCCTTGCACGCTATGATGAGGCATTGGCCCAGCTTGTTGCCGCTGGCCGTGCCTATGCTTGTTATGAAACACCTGAAGAATTATCACTCAAGCGTAAAGCGCAATTATCGGCTGGCCGCCCGCCGGTCTATGACCGTGCTGGCCTGAAACTAAGTGCCGAGGATAAAGCAAAATTTGAAGCCAATGGCCAACGTCCACATTGGCGGTTTTTGCTGAATGATGCCGAGGTCAGTTGGCACGACATGGTACGTGGCGATGTTGCCTATCATATGTCTAGCCTGTCTGATCCAGTGTTGATGCGCGAAGATGGGCGGGTGATCTATACAATGGCGTCGGTTGTTGATGATATTGATCATGGCATAACGCATATTTTGCGCGGTGAAGATCATGTGACCAATTCGGCAGCGCAGATTCAGCTTTTTGAAGCCCTAGGCGCAACCGCACCAACAATGGGGCATCTGGCGCTTCTTGCCGGGGCGGATGGCGAAGGCCTGTCAAAACGGCTTGGCAGCTTGTCGATTGGTGAGCTGCGCCAGAACGGCATTGAACCGGCGGCGATTGCCAGTGTTCTTGCGCGTATCGGTACAGCCGATCCGGTTGAGGCGCAATCCAGCATGGATGCTATCATTGGCGGTTTTGATATTAGCCGGTTTGGTCGCGCTACGGCAAAATTTGATCCGTCAGAATTGCAGAAAATCAACGGCCAGATTATTCAAGATATGCCATTTGATGCCGTGAAAGACCGGCTTTCCAGCACCAATGTTACGGGGGATGCCTTGTTCTGGGAAACCGTTCGCGGGAATATCAGCACTGTTGGCGAGGCCAAGATTTGGTGGGATATCTGTACGGGTGAAATCACCCCGGTTATCGAGTCAAATAACGTGACCAATGCGGCGGCGGCATTATTGCCACAAGGTGATCTTGACGCGTCAATCTGGAAAGGCTGGACAACTGCCATTGCGGCCGAAACAGGGGTTAAGGGCAAGGGCTTGTTCATGCCGCTTCGCCTCGCGCTGACGGGTGTTGAGGCAGGGCCTGAGCTTGCGCCTTTGCTTGGCATTATGGGGCGTGATCGTGTTCTTGCGCGCTTGCAGGGAATGCCAGCATGAGTGTGCTAAAACTCCATAATACCCTGACCCGCAAAAAAGAAGATTTCGTTCCGATCGACAATGATCATGTGCGGGTCTATGCCTGTGGGCCAACGGTTTATGGCCGGATTCATGTTGGCAATGCGCGTCCGATTGTGGTGTTTGATGTGTTGGTGCGGCTTTTGCGGCTGCGTCATGCCAAGGTTACATATGTTCGCAATATCACCGATGTTGATGATAAAATTAACATTCGCGCGGCCGAACGCGGCATTGGTATTGATGAATTATGCGCCGAAACGATTGAAACATTTCATCAAGATACTGAACGGCTTGGCGCGCTTGCACCCGATATCGAACCGCGCGCAACGCATCATATCGCCGAAATGCAGGCCATGATCACCACCCTGATTGATAAAGGCCATGCCTATGCGGCCGATGGCCATGTATTGTTTCAAGTCTCAACAATGGCTGATTATGGATCGCTGTCCAAACGGTCTATGGATGACATGATTGCCGGTGCGCGGGTAGAAATTGCCCCTTACAAGCGTGAACCGGCCGATTTTATTTTATGGAAGCCAAGCAGTGATGATCAGCCCGGATGGGACAGCCCTTGGGGACGTGGACGACCCGGGTGGCATATTGAATGTTCGGCGATGGCCAAAACCTATCTTGGCGAGGTGTTTGATATTCATGCCGGTGGGTTGGATTTGATTTTCCCGCATCATGAAAATGAAATCGCGCAAAGCTGTTGTGCGCATGATCAAACGAAAATGGCGCATTACTGGCTGCATAACGGTTTTGTCACGATGAATGACGAAAAAATGTCAAAATCGCTTGGCAATATTATTTCGGTTACCGATGCTGCCGATCAATATCGCGGCGAAACCTTGCGTGCGGCGCTTTTGTCGGCGCATTATCGCGCGCCGTTGGATTTATCGGATAACGCCATGCGTGACGCGCGCAACGGTCTTGACCGGTTATATCGCGCTGTTGGTGATGTTGACGCCTTGCAGGACAAAATTGATGCTGATTTTATTGCCTGCCTTCTTGATGATTTAAACACGCCTGCAGCGATGGCGCGGTTGCATGAATTGGCGCGCTTGGCAAACAAAGGTGATGCTGCTGCGGCAATGGCGTTAAAGGCCAGCGCGGCGGTTCTCGGCCTTTTGCAGCAAAGCGCCGATGGCTGGGCCAAGGCGGGTGATGCTGCAACCGAAGATGGTTTGGATGATGCTGCCATTGACGGCCTTATCGAAGCGCGGAAGCAGGCTCGCGCCAACCGTGATTTTGCCAAAGCCGATGACATTCGGGATCAATTAACGGATGCTGGCATCATTCTTGAAGATAGTGTCGACGGGACGATTTGGCGGCGACGCTAGCAATGAACGGGCATTTTTGCTAAACCGGTGCCGCAAAGACGGGCATAGGTCGGCTTGCCGGCTATTTATCGCCGGTCACAGGCGGTGGGAGATTACCAATGGGTAGCGATAAAATATGGTTGTTTGACACCACATTACGCGATGGCGGGCAAACCCGTGGCGTCGATTTTTCGCGCGCCGATAAGGTTGCTATTGCCCATGCGCTTGATGATATCGGCATTGATTATATCGAAGCTGGCTGGCCAGGGGCAAACCCGACCGATGATGCGTTTTTTGCCAAGCCGCCAAAAATGAAAAATGCCAAGCTTGTTTCCTTTGGCATGACCCGCCGCGGTGGCCGCAGCACAGCGAATGATCCGGGATTGAGTGCGGTGATTGATGCCGAGGTTGACGCATCTTGCCTTGTCGGAAAAACATGGGATTTCCATGTAAAAACGGCATTGAACACAACGCTTGATGAAAATCTGGAAATGATCCGTCAATCGCTGATTGCCGCGGCTGATCGAGGCCGCGAGCCGATGTTTGATTGCGAACATTTCTTTGATGGTTACAAAAATAACCCTGATTTTGCGCTTGATTGTATTCGTGCGGCCAATGAAGGCGGTGCAACATGGGCTGTTCTTTGCGACACAAATGGCGGCACGCTTCCCGATGAAGTGTTCGATATTGTCAGCGCTGTTCACAAAAAAATGCCTGATATTCGCTTGGGAATCCATTGTCATAATGATGCTGGTGTTGCCGTGGCAAATTCGCTGGCAGCGATTGCCGCTGGGGCACGTCAGGTGCAAGGCACAATTAACGGGCTTGGCGAAAGATGCGGCAATGCAAATTTGATTTCGCTTATCCCTAGTTTGGTGCTGAAGACCGATTATGAAACCAGCATTTCCGAGGCCAATCTTCCGAAATTGATGGGTTTGTCACGGTTTCTTGACGATCGGTTGAATCGGGCACCGGATGCCCATGCGCCCTATGTTGGCGCGGCGGCCTTTGCCCATAAGGGCGGGTTGCACGCATCTGCCGCGCAAAAAGACCCGCGCACTTATGAACATGTACCGCCGGAAAAGGTTGGGAATGAGCGGCATTATCTTGTCTCGGATCAGGCTGGTCGTTCAAACATGCTGGCGCGGTTTGCCCAGTTCAAGATCGAGATTGACCCCAAGGATGAACGGCTCGACACGCTGATCAGCGTTGTGAAGGCAAAGGAATTTGAAGGCTGGGCTTTTGATTCTGCCGAAGCCAGTTTTGAGCTTCTTGCCCGTCAGATGCTTGGGGAAGTGCCGGAATATTTCCGTATTGGCCGGTTCCGCGTCATGGATGAGCGCCGGTTTAATGCGCGTGGTGAATTGGTTGTTGAATCCGAAGCCACAACAACAATTTTTGTTGGTGATGATTGTTTCCATGAAGCCGCCATTGGCAATGGTCCGGTGAATGCGGTCGATACTGCCATGCGCAAGGCGTTGGTTGCTGCCTATCCATCGCTGGCCGATGTCGAACTGGTTGATTATAAGGTTCGCATTCTTGATGCAGCCGAAGGGTCGGGAACCGGTGCTGTGACCCGTGTGATGATCGAATTTTGCGTTCCGGGTGGCCCTGTCTGGCGCACCGTTGGTCTATCGACCAATATTATCGATGCGTCGGTTGCCGCGCTTGGTGATGGCATGATCTGGAAATTGCAGCATGATAAGATTGCTGGTCCAAAGTCGATTTCAAAATGACAATCCTGCCAACCGCGCCAATTGTGATTTTGGCGCGCCCGCAAATGGGCGAAAATATTGGATCGGCTGCCCGCGCCATGATGAATTGTGGGCTGAGTGATCTTCGGCTTGTCGCACCGCGCGATGGCTGGCCAAACCCTGCGGCATTGCCAATGGCCGCGGGGGGAAGCGAAATCATTGAAAATGCGCGTGTTTACGACAATTTGGCTGATGCAGCTTTTGATGTGTCATTAATGGTGGCGGCCAGTGCCAGACGGCGTGATTTGCCGATTAAAAGCGCTGATCCGCGCGCCGCTGCCATGATGATGCTGGCGCATGAGCGGCAATCAATGGCATCACCCGCCGATGTGGCATCATCCGGCAGGGTTGCAATGCTGTTTGGACCCGAAGCCTCAGGGCTTGATAATGATGAGGTTGTGCTTGCTGATATTCTTGTGACCGCGCCATTAAACCCGTCTTACCCATCATTGAACTTGGCGCAGGCGGTTTTGTTGATGGCATGGGAATGGCGAATGGCTGCCTATCTTGCAAGCCAGCAAGGCGATGCTGCAGCTTCAGATCAATCAGATTTGGATCAATTGGCAAAACCAGTCATGCCGGATACGCCCCCAGCCTCGATCAAAGAGCGTGACTTTCTCTTTCAGCGACTTGAAGCCGCGCTTGATGATGGCGGTTTTTTCACTGCACCCGATATGAGCCATGTGGTCAAACGGAATTTACGCGCATTTTTCACGCGGGCAGCCCCGTCAGCGCAGGAAATTAGCACGCTTCACGGCGTGATTCAGGCGCTAACACGAAAACGCGACTAGCCAATGGCGAAATATGTTTGACAAATGGGTCAAATGCTCATATTTTCCGGCAAATTCTCGGGAACGCGGATTGCACCAGCGGGGTGTGATGCCGGTCAAAATACCAGCCTTGGCTGATATGGCGACCCTACCGGGGCAACAACGGAAAAAGGAGCCAATCAATGGCAAAGTCCGATCATAAGCGGCACTCCTCAAAGCATAAAATTGACCGCCGTCTTGGTGTAAACCTGTGGGGTCGCCCAAAATCACCTGTAAATTCACGCGAATATGGACCAGGCCAGCATGGTCAGCGCCGCAAAAAGCCAACCGATTTTGGTGTGCAGCTGATGGCCAAGCAAAAGCTGAAAGGCTATTACGGCAATATCGGTGAAAAGCAGTTCAAAAAATATTACGCCGAAGCTGTTCGTCGCCGCGGTGATACAGGCCAGAATCTTGTTGGTATTCTTGAATGCCGTCTGGATGCCGTATTGTACCGCGCCAAGTTGGTGCCAACCGTTTTTGCGGCACGTCAGACGATAAACCACGGCCATGTCATGCTAAATGGCAAGCGCTGTAACATTGCATCAGTGATGTTAAAGCCCGGCGATGTGATTAGCCTTAAAGAAAAGGCCAAGAACATTCCTGCGGTTCTTGAAGCGATTGCCTCGGTCGAGCGCGATGTGCCAGAATATGTTGATGCTGATCATAATAAATTTACGGCAACTTTTGTTCGGGTGCCAAGCCTTGACGAAGTGCCTTATCCAGTTCAGATGGAACCAAATCTGGTGGTCGAATATTACTCACGTTAAATCGTGACGGCTGGCCAAGGCTGGCACAAAACAACGAAGATATTAAAAGGGCGACACGAAAGTGCCGCCTTTTTTATTGCGATATCACCTGATTATATGCAGATGATTATGGCGGTGCCGGTTTGTGCCGGTTCTGTTAATGCAGTTTTGGTAAAAGGCTTTTCATGCTAAAAACTGACTATGAACATATGTCGTGCGACATTAAGCGATGCGCCAAATCTGGTTCGTCTGGCACATGAAGCCTATCGGCATTATATCGCTCGCATTGGCCGTCCGCCCGCACCGATGCTTGCCGATTTTACCCGCCATATTACTGATGACACAGTTTTTATTGCAATAAATGACGTGATTTGCGGTTATGTGGTGCTTTGCCATGACTTGGCTTGCTGGCGGCTTGATAATATCGCCGTTGCGCCATCAAATCAGGGGCAGGGTATTGGGGCGGCATTAATCCGGCATAGCGAATTCTTCATGGCAAAAAGGGGGGCAGTGTCTTATCAGCTCTACACAAATGACTTAATGCATGAAAATATTAATTGGTATCGTAATTCTGGTTTTCGCGAGATTGCGCGTCGTGAAGAACATGGATTTAAGCGAGTCTATTTTGAAAAGATGATTCACCAACCATAGAGGTTTCCAATGAATGATAGCGATACTGACGCAAAAACCGGCTGGCCTGAGCGATATTATGCGGTGATTTTCACCGCCCAGCGCAGCCTAAGCGGCGATGATATGTATGAAATTACCGCTGATCGCATGGTGACTCTGGCACAGCAACAGCCCGGCTTTCTTGGCGTTGAATCGGTTCGTGGTGATGATGGGATTGGCATCACTGTTTCCTATTGGACCGATTGTGATGCGATCACGCAATGGCGCGGCCATGCCGAACATATGGTTGCCCAAGCGATGGGACGGCAGGAATTTTATGATTGGTACCGGATACGCATTGCCGAGGTTGTGTCGGAACGCGCGTTCATGTCGGATAATATCGTTGAAAGCCACACCGCCGACTAGGGCTTTGCCAATAAATGCCAGCGGTGTGGTTTTGGTTGTCTCGCCAGCCTAGCTTGGCTGGACGTTAATGCCATGTGTTTGAAACATTTCGGTCAATTCGCCCGTTTCATACATTTCACGAATGATGTCACAGCCGCCAACAAATTCGCCTTTTACATAAAGCTGTGGGATCGTTGGCCAATCCGAATAGGCCTTGATGCCTTCGCGGATATTGTCGTCTTCCAACACATTTATGCCGCGAAATTTAACGCCAAGATGCGATAGAACGCCCACAACCGCTGCGGAAAAACCGCATTGTGGAAAGACTGGTGTACCTTTCATGAAAAGCACAACTTGTTCGCTGCCAATTTCATTATCAATGCGGGTCTTGAGTGCATCATCCAACATTATTTTGCTCCTAAAACTGGGTATCATGCCCTGTTGGTAACGGGAATTTAATTTTGCGGTGCCGATGTTTGCAGGGCGAGTGCGTGTAACTCCCCGCCCATACGGCCACCAAGTGCCTTGTAAACCATCTGATGCTGCTGAACACGATTCTTGCCAGCAAAGGCGCTAGAGATCACGTTGCAGGCGTAATGATCGCCATCGCCGCGTAAATCTTCGATGGTGATGAAGGCATCTGGAAAGGCGGCCTTGATCAGATTTTCGATTTCACTTGCTGCCATTGCCATGGTTGCTGCTCCTTTTCATGCCGCTCGGCTAAATGCTGTTTTGGCGATTACCTGCTGACTAGCCAGCCATCAATGCTGGAATACAGCCCTCAAACACAGCATTCAGATCTGCTATTGATATGGTGTCATTGTCACCAAATTTCAATTCGCCTTGATCGGAAACCATACCAAGTTTTGTGATTTCAATACCAGCCTCTTTTGCCGCGGCGATCAGCGCTTGGCTATCGGCCGTTGTCACAACAAACCGCGCTTGGTCTTCGCCAAAGGCCCAACCGTGAAGATTGCCGGTCTTTGGCACCGCAATTTCAGCCCCAAATCCAGATCGCATGGCCATTTCGGCAATGGCAACAGCAAGCCCGCCATCAGCAATGTCATGGGCCGCGCTGATACCGCCGCCAAGGATCTGCTGGCGAACAAAACTGCCGGTTTTCTGTTCGGCCACAAGGTCAAGCGGTGGCGGCGCATAAATGCCGTCATCGCCATGGTGCTGTTGGTAAATGGATGCGCCAAGCCAGCCATCATTGGTTTTATCGCTTTGCCCGATTACGAAAATATCTTGATCTGCGGCAACAAAGCAATTGCCGACAGCGTCATCAACATTCTCGATCACCCCAACCATACCGATTACCGGACAGGGCTGGATGGCCTTGCCGTCAGTTTCATTATAAAGCGATACATTGCCTGATACGACGGGCGTATTGAGCTGGCGTGCCGCATCGCCCATACCAAGCACTGACTCAACTAGCTGGGTCATGATTTCCGGCTTTTCGGGATTGCCAAAATTCAGGTTATTGGTAATCGCCAATGGCGTTGCGCCAATTGCCGACAGATTGCGATAGGCTTCGGCGACTGCCTGTGCGCCACCCATTTTCGGGTCGGCCTCGACATAGCGCGGCGTGCAATCGGTACTCATCGCAAGGCCGCGTTTGCTGCCATGAACCCTGACCAATGCAGCATCACCGCCCGGCCCAGCGATGGTGTCGGCCATCACCTGACTGTCATATTGCTCATAGATCCAGCGGCGGCTGGCAAGGTCAACATGACCAAGCATGGTTTTCAACATATTGGTAATGGGGGCATCATTGGTGATATCGCTGCTGGCAAGCTGTTTGCGAGTTGGTGCATCACCATGCGGGCGGTCATATTCCGGCGCATCATCGACCAATGGACCAATCGGAATGTCACAGGCGGTACCGCCATCTTTCAGCAGGATTAATCGGCCAGTTTCTGTCACGCGGCCAATTGGCATGAAATCAAGATCCCATTTATTGAAAATGGCGCGTGCGGTTTCAGTTGCATCGGGTTTCAGCACCATCAGCATCCGTTCTTGTGATTCCGACAGCATCAATTCATAGGCTGACATGTTTTCTTCGCGGGCAGGCACAAGATCGAGATCAATCTCCATGCCAAGTCCGCCTTTTGATGCCATTTCGACCGATGATGAGGTCAGTCCAGCCGCGCCCATATCCTGAATCGATAAAACCGAGTCAGAGGCCATCAGCTCTAGGCAGGCCTCCATTAGCAATTTTCCGGTAAAAGGATCACCAACCTGAACCGTTGGCCGCTTGCTTTCGGTTTCGTCAGAAAATTCAGCCGATGCCATTGTTGCGCCATGAATGCCGTCACGGCCGGTTTTGGCACCAACATAAATCACCGGATTGCCCGGGCCTGTTGCGGCCGAGCGGAAAATACGATCGCTATTGGCAAGGCCAACCGCCATGGCATTAACCAAAATATTGCCGTTATAGGATTTGTCGAAATTGACCTCGCCGCCAACGGTTGGAATGCCGATGCAATTGCCATAGCCGCCAATGCCCGATACAACGCCGCCAACAAGATGGCGGGTTTTTTCATGCTCAGCCGCGCCAAACCGAAGCGCGTTTAACAGCGCCACAGGCCGCGCGCCCATGGTGAAGACATCGCGCAAAATACCGCCAACGCCGGTTGCCGCACCCTGATAAGGCTCGATAAAAGAAGGGTGGTTATGGCTTTCGATTTTGAAAATGGCAGCAAGCCCATCACCAATATCAACCGCACCGGCATTTTCGCCGGGTCCTTCAATGACTTGTGGGCCGTCAATGGGCAGGGTTTTCAACCATTTTTTTGATGATTTATACGAACAATGCTCCGACCACATGGCCGAAAAAATGCCAAGCTCACATAAGTTTGGCGTGCGACCAAGACGCTGATTGATCAGATCCCATTCATCACGCGACAAGCCCATTGTGGCGGCGTTTTCAAAAGTCATTACATCCGATGCTGAAGTCATGATACCAGCGCCTCAAGAGATTTTAACAGGAATTTGGCACCATCAGTGCCGCCATGTAATTTCGACATGGCACGTTCAGGATGTGGCATCATGCCAAGAACGCGGCCATTGCTTGATAACACACCGGCAATATCACGCGATGCCCCATTCGGATTTACCGGCCCGCCAGCATCGCTGGCGGCATAGCGGAACGCCACCTGACCATTGCCTTCGATCCGGTCAAGCTCGTCCGCATCGGCAAAATAATTGCCCTCATTATGGGCGATCGGAATCGTCAGATCTTCGCCAAGATCAAGACCGGCGGTAAAGGGCGAGGCCAAGGTTTCACAAGGCCGCAATCCAACATTCCGGCAGCTGAATTTCAAACCGGCATTGCGGATCAGAACCCCCGGAACCATGCCGGTTTCGGTTAGAATCTGAAAGCCGTTGCAAATGCCCATCACCGCACCGCCGCGCGCTGCATGATCAAGTACAGCATTCATGATCGGCGAGCGGCCAGCAAGCGCGCCGCAGCGCAGATAATCGCCAAATGAAAAGCCACCCGGAATGATCACAAGGTCGGCAGCGTCAAGCGAAGCTTCTTTATGCCAGACAAGGGCAGGGCGGCGGGACGTCAATTGTTCGATGGCAACCATCATATCCCGATCGCAATTCGATCCTGGGAAAACAATGATGGCAACACGCAAGGCTGAGAGGGTCATGGTCTTTTTCGCATTACTGGTTAGGGGTGACGCGGTGATACATCCAAATCTATTGTTCGTCCGGAATGTCGATTGAATAATCCTCAATCACTGTGTTCGACAGCAATGTTTCGCACATGCGGGCAACGCGCTGGCGAAGCCGTGCCGGATCGGTTTCGTCGATTTCAAGCAGAATTTGCTTGCCAACCCGCACATCACCAACCTCGCTAAAGCCAAGATCATTGAGTGAATGCGAGATTGCCCGACCTTGCGGGTCAAGAACACCTTCTTTTAGTGATATATTTACAATGGCTTGCATCTTTATGCCCTTTATTGTTGTGGTCTATGCATGGCGCGGTCGCCATTTACGAGTCGATTTGCGGCACCTTGACACCAAGGCGCCGTGCAATTTCCTGATAGGCCTCGACAAGCCCGCCCAAATCGCGGCGAAACCGGTCTTTATCCATTTTCTCGTTGGTTTCTGCATCCCAAAGGCGGCAATTATCGGGGCTGATTTCATCAGCAAGCATGATTTCAACGCCATCTTCAGTGTCATAACGTCCAAATTCCAGTTTGAAATCAATCAGCCGGACGCCAATTCCAAGAAACAGGCCAGTCAGAAAGTCATTAATGCGTAATGTGTCTTCGACAATGATTTCCATCTCTTCCGGTGTGGCCCAGCCAAACGTGAAAATATGCTCTGATGCAATAATCGGATCACCAAGGCTATCGTCTTTCAGGCAAAATTCAACAAGGGTGTTGTTCAGCATTGACCCTTCTTCAAGCCCAAGACGCGGGCAGATGGATCCGGCAGCAACATTGCGAACCACCACTTCAACCGGAATGATTTCCAATTTGCGGATCAGCTGTTCGCGATCGCTGATGCGGCTGATGAAATGGTTGGGAATGCCAAGTTCGCCAACGGCCATCATGATATGTTCGCTGATGTAATTATTTAAAATGCCCTTGCCGGAAATCACGTCTTTTTTCTGCGCATTAAAAGCGGTTGCATCATCTTTGAAATGCTGGATCAGCGTGCCATCTTCTGGGCCTTCAAAGATGACTTTGGCCTTGCCTTCATAGAGCGGTGTCTTTTGTGTCATGGTGTAAACCCTAGTTTTGGCCAGATCATGGCCTCATTTTAATGAATTAGCCAAAAACTCGATCAAAGATTGTGTCGATATGGCGGAAATGCTGATCAAGATCAAAAAGCGCGTCAAGCTCGCTGCTTGTCAGTTTGGCCGCTACATCTTCATCGGCTTTTAACTTATCAAGATAGCTGCCGCCCTCGGCCCAGATTTTCATCGCATTGCGCTGAACATAGACATAGGAGTCTTCGCGGCTCACCCCTTTTTGCGTGAGTGCTAGCAACACCTGCTGTGAATGTACAAGCCCGCCAAGCTTGTCGAGATTAGCCTGCATTGTCTCAGGATAGATCAACAGGTTTTCAATCACGCCAGCCAGACGATGAAGCGCAAAATCAAGCCCGATGGTGGCGTCAGGGGCGAAAACACGCTCAACCGATGAATGCGAGATATCGCGCTCATGCCATAGCGCCACATTTTCCAATGCAGGCACGACCGCAGCACGAACAATACGGGCAATCCCAGTCAAATTCTCGGTCAGAACCGGATTGCGCTTATGCGGCATGGCTGATGACCCTTTTTGGCCAGCCGAGAAAAATTCTTCAGCCTCACGCACTTCGGTGCGCTGAAGATGCCGGATTTCGGTTGCAAGCCGTTCAACCGAACTTGCCACGACGCCAAGCACGGCAAAGAACATGGCGTGACGGTCACGCGGAATTACCTGCGTTGACACAGGCTCAATCGTCAGCCCCATCTTGTCGGCAACATGGGCTTCGACCGCCGGATCAATATGCGCGAATGTGCCAACCGCGCCTGAAATGGCACAGGTGGCGATTTCGCGTTTGGCGGCGACAAGCCGTTCACGGCAGCGGCTAAATTCGGCGTAAAAACCGGCCAGTTTCAGCCCAAAGGTAACGGGTTCGGCATGGATGCCATGACTGCGGCCAATGGTCGGCGTGCGCTTATGTTCAAAGGCGCGCTTTTTCAGTCCGGCAAGTAACCGGTCAATTCCCTCGATCAGCAGATCACTTGCCCGCGCCATCTGCACCGACAAGGTGGTGTCAAGAACGTCAGATGAGGTCATGCCCTGATGAACAAAGCGCGCATCTTCGCCAATATATTCGGCCAGATTGGTCAGGAATGCGATCACATCATGTTTGGTTTCGCGCTCAATCTCATTGATTCGGTCAATGTCAAAGGCGCCTTTTTCCCAAACTATGGCGGCTGCCGATGCGGGGATAACCCCCAATTTTGCCTGTGCGTCACAGGCATGTGCTTCGATTTCAAACCAAATCTGGAACTTGCTTTCCTCAGACCAGATGGCGCTCATTTCCGGTCGGGAATATCGCGGGATCATAACTCTAATACCTTTTGCGTTAAATGGACGTTGGTTGTACCATTGAGATGCGCAAAAAGCCAGCGCATAACTAGCCATTGTGGCTATTTTGCAAGGGGGCATCTACATGCTGATTCGCCGATTGGTTGTTACCGCTTTGATGCGTGTTGCGCAAAACCCTGCCGTGCAGAAAAAGGCTGGCGAAGTGGCGGGCAAGGCGCTTGATGCGGCGCGGCCATCATTGCTGCGGGCAAGTCGGAAAGCGGGTGAATTAACCCGCAAAGCCGCCAAAAAAATATCGGACGATCGCTAAGCACCGCTTTGCCGCGATAAAGCCATGATTTTACAGATGGCCAAGGCTTTTAAAACTGACGCAACTGGTGCCAGCAACGATCAAATGATCATGAAGCGCAATGCCCATCACCGCCAAAGCTTTTTTAATGTCTTTTGTCACTTCGATATCGGCGCGTGAAGGCTTGGTTTCTGCGCCCGGATGATTATGCACAATGATAACCGCATGGGCGAAATGCCGGAGCGCGAGATTGACGATTTCACGCGGATAGACCGAGGTTTGATTGACCGTTCCGCGTGAAACCGTCTCATCAGCAATCAAACGGTTTTGGCTATCAAGGCATAAAACCATCACATATTCGATTGGTTCATGTGCCAGTTTGCTGATGCAATAATCCTGAACTTCCATCCAATGCGTCAAAACCGGCTTTCCCTTGACGCGTGAATGGCTGATCTGAAGACCGGCGGCTTCAGCAATTTTTACCGCGGCAATCGCGGCATCACCCATATCTTTGATTGGACGAAGCTCATCAGGGCTGGCACGCAGAACTGCCGACAGGCTTTTGAATGTTTTGATCAGCCTTTTGGCCAAAGGTTTGGTGTCGCCGCGTGGTGCCCCAGCATAAAGTAGCATTTCCAAAATTTCTAATTCGGTAAGGGCGGCACTACCTTTTTCAAGCAATTTACCGCGCATGCGGGCGCGGTGTCCCTTGGCATGGTCAGCTGGCGTGGCGCGTTTGCCCGAATCTGGTGAAGGTTTGGTCATATCCAAACAGATAACCCAAACGGATTAAAAGTTGGTTAACCGCAGTTCTTTTTGAAATTTAACGAGTCGCTTGTTAGCCGTTATAGGGTGGCAGGGTGAAACCAGCCGGCGAAAGCGTGAAAATTTCAGCATCGCCATCGGTAATGCCAATGGAATGTTCAAATTGGGCAGACAGGCTTTTATCGCGCGTTACCGCCGTCCAACCATCATGCAGAATTTTGGTTTCCGACCGACCAGCATTAATCATTGGTTCGATGGTGAAAATCATCCCCGGTTCAAGAATCATTCCACTGCCGGCTTCGCCATAATGCAAAACCGTAGGGGCGGTGTGAAATACCTGTCCAAGACCATGGCCGGTAAAGTCACGAACCACCGAAAAGCGGCAGGATTCGGCATAGGATTGGATTGCATGGCCAATATCGCCAAGCGTGTTTCCGGCACGCGCCGCCGCGATGCCGCGCATCAGGCAGTCATAGGTCACTTCGGTCAGGCGCTTGGCTTTGATCGACGGCGCGCCAACATAGAACATGCGCGATGTATCGCCGTACCAGCTATCAAGAATGACAGTAATGTCGATATTCAGAATATCACCATCACGAAGCGTTTTTGGCCCGGGGATTCCGTGACAAACAACATGATTAAGCGAAATGCAGGTCGATTTTGGAAAGCCTTTATAATTCAGCGGCGCGGGGGTGGCACCATGCGCCAGAATATAGTCATGACATAAACGATCGAGATGTTCGGTGCTGGCACCGGCAATCACATGCGGGGTGATCATGTCCAGCACTTCGGCGGCAAGGCGGCCTGCTTTATGCATGCCAGCAAAGCCTTCGGCACCATGTCGTATCACTGTTTCGCTTCGCATTGTTATCTCTATGGCGGCGGCAGATCAAAGCACGCCTTGTCTTTTTGAATGATGTAATGCCGCTGGGATAGCATATTTTGCCAATCGCGAAACCTATAAACTGTAATTCTTGCGGTTGATCGGGGCATTGACGCATCAAGTCATTTGACAGTTTGGTTATATTTCAGCAAAGTCTGCCATCTTCATTTATCCGCATTTTCAAGGTTTTCACTCATGTCATCTTCTGCGAATCCTACCGCCGCCATTATTGTGATTGGCGATGAAATCCTGTCTGGCCGCACCAAAGACAAAAATATTGGCTGGCTTGCCGAACAGCTTGGCGCGCAGGGGATACAGCTTGGCGAGGCGCGGGTTATTGCCGATAAAAAACAGACCATCATTGATACGGTTCAAACATTGTCAAAGACGTATGATCTGGTCTTTACCAGTGGCGGCATCGGGCCAACGCATGACGATATCACAACCGATGCTGTGGCCGCCGCGTTCAATGTGCCGGTGATCCGCCATCCAGAGGCTGAACGTCGGCTTATTGCCCATTATGCCAATACCGATCTGGAATTTAACGCCGCACGTCAAAAAATGGCCGATATTCCAGATACGGCCGCATTGATTGATAACCCATTATCGGCGGCACCTGGCTATATCATTGGCAATGTTCATGTTCTGCCCGGGGTGCCAACCATCTTGCAGGCCATGTTTGAAGGGTTGAAACATAGATTACCCGGCGGTGTTGTGATGACACGGATCACGGTTCAATGTTCAACCGGTGAGGGTAATATCGCCACCATTCTTGCCGATGTCGAGGCGCGCTATGATGGGGTTAGCATTGGCAGCTATCCATGGATGAAGCCCGGTCAATTTGGCACGGCGATTGTTGTGAGCGGACTTGATGTTGCGGTGACCAACAGCGCGGCAAAAACGGTTGAGGCTGAAGTGCGCGCTTTTGGTGCCGAGGCGAATATCGTCAATGCTGATGGTACGCTGGCAGAGTAACCAATATCCAAGGGCGGCATGGCGTTTCACCGCAATGGCCCTATCCCCCATGCCCGAAAAGGCCTAGCCCCAAGGGCCTTTTGGCCGGTCGGGTTTTGATGACGGGATCGAGCTTCGCATAGATTGGTTTGTGTTACGGCGAAATCGTTTGCGGGCATCTTGCTTCATCTCGTCAAAGCTGATTGGCCGTCCTGACCATGTTCTTGGTGGCTGGCCGCGGTCAAATAACGAAATGTGACTTTTCTTGAAAAACGGGATCAGTGCCAGACCTGCCAAAAAGCCGCCAATATGCGCGACATAGGCAACCCCGCCGCCATCACCGCTAAACGATTGTGGCGCGGCGGCAAATTGAAGGCCAATCCAGCCACCAAGAACCAGCCATGCTGGCAAATTGATAAAACGGAAAAACACAATCACGATGAAAAGACAGCGCACCGCCGCCTTTGGGTGAAGCATCAGATAGGCGCCCAAAACACCGGCAATGCCGCCTGATGCGCCAACCATTGGCACTTGCGATGACGGGTCAATCAGGCCTTGTGCCAATGCCGCGAATGCGCCGCATAATAAATAGAAAATAATGAAGCGACCACGCCCCATCGAATCTTCGACATTATCGCCAAAAATCCATAAATACAGCATGTTGCCACCAAGATGTAGCCAGCCACCATGCAAAAACATCGAAGTGATAAAGGTTGCCCAGTTTGGAACAATGATAAATTCGGCGGGAAGCGTTTCACCTTGAAACACAATTGCCGGAACAAAGCCGAATTGGTAAATCGCCACTTCGGCGGCAATGCCATCAAGCGATTGCTGCCAGAAAAAGGCAAAAACACAGGCAGCGATAATCAACCATACGATAACCGGCCTTCGGCTCGTGGCATTTTCATCAAAAAGCGGAAAGAAAAACATGATTTTGTCCGAAGGTGATTATCAACAGCAATCTAACGCGCCCAAGCAGCAACGGCAAACAACTTTCACAAATAGGCAGTCATGGCCATGACGTGATTGCGCGAATGTGCCATGACGCGGCGATGCGAATGTGCCGTGACGCGGTTGTGCGGTTGCGCGAATGATGATTCTGAACATCACCAACGGCAATTGGGACTCACCATAATGGCGGATGTTCGGATAATTCACGGTTTTGGTGATTAGGCTCTTGCCAAAATGCCGCGATCAGGGGGCAAAGCTTGGCCGGGCGATTGATCAATTCTTGCGCCATGATGCAAACTTGTTTATGCCGGAAATACTGGAAATACCGGTTTTATCATAGGAGTTTTGGGGTGTCAGTCGGTTCTATTGATTTTGGTGATTATATCGCCAGCTATCCGGATTTTCCAAAAACCGGCATTTTGTTTCGTGATATCAGCCCGCTATTGGCATCTGCCGAGGGCATGGCACAAGCGGCTGATCAGTTTGCCGCGCAATTATCCGGTTTTGATATTGATTTGATTGCTGGCATTGAATCGCGCGGTTTTCTGTTTTCCACTTTGTTGGCATCGCGGTTGAATATCGGGTCAATGATGGTTCGCAAACCCGGGAAATTGCCCGGCACGCTGGTGCGGGCTGGATATGATCTTGAATATGGCACTGCTGAATTGACGATTCAGCAAGATGCGCCCATCCAAGGCCGGTCGGTTCTGATCATTGATGATCTTCTTGCCACTGGCGGAACGATGCTTGCTGCCAAAACATTGCTTGAATCATGCGGTGCTATTGTTCCTGCCGGTGCCGTGGTGATCGAATTGGTGGCACTTGGCGGCCGCGCCGCGTTGGATATGCCGCTTATCACGCTAAAGGCGTATGATGACTAGATTTGATCCGCAAATAACGCTTCTGGTTGTCGCGCTTGAAAATGAGCTTCCGCGTGACATGGCCGCCGGTTGGACCATTGTTTATACCGGTGTCGGCAAGGTGAATGCGGCCATTGCCCTTGGTGATGCTATTGCCATGCACCAGCCAAAACAGGTGGTGAATTATGGCAGCGCAGGTGCGTTACGCCCCGGTCTTGCTGGCCTTCATCGGGTAACCCGCTTTTTGCAACGCGATATGGATGTGCGCGCTTTGGGATTTGCGCTCGGACAAACGCCATTTGAAGATGATGCTGAGATTCTTGCCGGTACTGGCGGGCTAAGCTGTGGCACTGGCGATCAATTTGTTAGCGCGCCGCCTGAATTGACAAGTGATCTTGTTGATATGGAGGCCTATGCGCTTGCCAAGATATGCCAACAAAAGGCAATTGATTTTCACTGTTTCAAATTCATTTCGGATAATGCCGATGGCGATGCGGCACATGATTGGAGCCAGCAATTGGCCATTGGTGCCAAGCTGTTTTCCGCTGAAATTCTGCAACAATAAGTCCTGAAAAATTGTTTTTTGCCTATGGTGATCGCCAGTCGACACCAACGCCGCCTATTGACGCGGATAATTCCTTCTGAGACGCTGTCGCCTAATGCTTTGTGCCGGTTTCAAACAGGCTTGTTATGGGCGTGCCGGCAAAGCAAATGGATCACCGTGAAAAGCCAGAGATAGCGGCATGGACGGTGCGATGATGAGGGGTTTATTTAGATCAATGTAAAAGGGGGATGATATGCTTAAAACGGCCGAAATTATGCCTTTAACGGGCGCGCTTGGTGCCGAGGTGAGTGGGGTACAGCTTGCCGATCTTGTGAAACGCAATGACAGCAGCAATGCTGAACAGCTTTTCCAAATGCTGGTTGAAAATAAAGTTCTGGTGTTTCGTGACCAGCATCCCGACCCGCAAACACATGTTGATGTTGCAAAATTGATTGGTGATCTGGCACCGGCGGTGCCGATGTATCCAAAAGTTGCCGGTTATGAGGATATCATCATAATCCGTAATGATGACGATAACCCGCCGGAAAATGAGGTTTGGCACGCTGATATGACCTATCGCGAAGTGCCGATTTTTGCCTCGGTTCTTCATGGGGTGCATATTCCGCCAGTCGGTGGCGACACATTATGGGTCGATATGGTTGCTGTTGCCGAGGGTCTGTCAGCGCCAATGCGGCAATTTTTAACCGGATTAACGGCGCGGCATACGATTCAAAAGGGATTTTCCTTTGTTAATGAAAACGGCCAAAATGACCGCGCGGCCGAGCTTGCCGACACCATCAATCGAGAAAAAGCCACCAACCACCCGGTTTTGCGAAAACATCCGGTGTCGGGCGCTGAAACCTTATTTGTGAATGCGGCCTTTACCGAAGCGATTAACGAGCTGGCAGCCGATGAATCCGATGCCATGCTTCGTCATCTCTATAGCCGCATTGATAACCCGCGATATCAAATGCGGGTGAAATGGCGGCCCGGAACGGTTGTGATGTGGGATAATTGGGCGACCCAGCATTATGCCTGCGGCGATCATTACCCGTCATTCCGCGAGGTTCAGCGGGTTACGGTTAGCACGCCACGATATGCAAGCCTTGGGCTGAATTAATTGATGTTTTGGGGTTTGGGTCTTCAAACGGAAAATGGGCATACAAAGCGCACAATTGCGGCTCTGTATGCCCATGATTGACAGCCCTAAAGGGCCTTCAGATTAACCGCTGAAGTTTTGCCATTCTGGCCGGTCTCGAGCTCGTAAGAAACCATCTGGTCTTCTGCCAAGCCGTCCATGCCTGAATTTTGAACAGCTGTAATATGAACGAATACATCTGTTGATTTGTCTTCTGGCTCAATAAAGCCAAAACCTTTTTGTGGATTAAACCACTTAACTTTTCCTGTGCTCATAATTTTCTCCTATGAACGTTCGTTGAAGGAAAGCAACTTGTGTTCATTGAAGAAACCGTACCGCTAACCATTACTCTAAAAGACTAGAGTAAGGATCCAATAGCAGACCTTGATCAAGAAGTCTTGTTAATAAGCGATGTTTGTGTCGATTTAATTTTTGACGCGACCGGCCTGTAATCGCAGGGCGGCTAGTCGCTTGACGCCAGCGCCCCGCGACCAACGCCAAGGATCAATCAGGGAATTCTGTTTTTTTGAACGATGGTGCGGGCGGGGAGATGTTGTGTTCCACCTACATGCACCACTTGTAGTGCTATACAAGCAATAGCCTAGATTCTTATATGTGCTTGTTCATGTCAACAGGCACAAATTTGTCTACCGTTTTGTCTACCCTTTAGAAATCTTCGGGTAATGGAATGAATGTATATATGCTTATCGTTATCAGTACAGGGTAAGTGACCAGCTAAGTGATATCTGAATTTCTACTGAGTACAGGGTAAGTGGGTATGTAAGT
>Ga0102963_1000059_pt1 | contig 41578 bp, 30 predicted proteins | sample SalPon2_C_H2O_MG_2_FD_84522 | JGI IMG/M metagenome (GOLD analysis project Ga0102963, IMG submission 84522) | Salt pond water microbial communities from South San Francisco under conditions of wetland restoration - Salt Pond MetaG SF2_C_H2O_MG | ecosystem: Environmental > Aquatic > Non-marine... | reverse complement strand
AGTTTTTCAACTCGTATTACAACTGCTGAAACAGAATTATCCAACACTTTAGTTAGTAGTTCGGCACAAATCGCAGATGATATATCAGGTAGTTTCACAGCAGGAACAGGTGTAACAATATCATCTGGTGAGATTTCAATCGGGCAAGATGTCGGTACAACCGATAATGTAAACTTTGGAAGTGTAACGACAACCGGTAATGTAAATATTGGTGGTAATTTAGATGTATCAGGAACAACCACATCTATTGATTCCGCAACTCTAAACATTGGAGATAAAAACATTACAATTGGTAGCGGTAGTACAACTTCTGCTCAATTAGACGAAGCCGGTATAGACTTCGGATTAGGTGGGGATGTTGCAAATTTAAGATATAGACATTCAAATACATCAATTACATCAAGTGTAGATTTTAGAGCACCAAATTTTTATGGAACATTTAACGGAGCATTATCAAGTTCAGCTCAAATATCAAGTGATATTAGTGGTTCTTTCACAGCTGCCAGCTCAAGTTTTTCAACAAGAATTACTACAGCAGAAACTGAACTTGGTAATACTCTCATTAGTGGTTCCACACAAGTAGACCACGACGCAACTACAAACTTCGTAGCAAACGAACACATAGACCATAGTGGAGTAACTTTAACAGCAGGAGATGGTTTAAGTGGTGGTGGAGACATTACAACAAATAGAAGTTTTGCCGTAGATAGTAGTGTATTGAGAACTACGGGTGATAACGTAGTAACGAGTTCAGCACAAATATCAACAGATATTAGTGGTTCATTTACAGCAGCGAGTTCTTCTATATCCACAAGATTAACAACAGCCGAGTCCGAATTAGGAAACACTTTAATAAGTTCATCGGCACAAATATCAACAGATATTTCTGGTTCATTTATTGAACCAAGTTCAAGTTTTTCAACAAGAGTTACAACCTTAGAATCTGATTTGTCTACTGAACAAACTAATATTGATAATTTACAAACAGATAGTGGTTCATTTAGTTCAAGAGTTACTACAAATGAAACTGATATCAGTAATTTACAAACCGATAGCGGTAGTTTTTCTACTCGTATAACCGCAGCTGAAAGTGAATTAGGAAATACTTTAATCAGTAGTAGTGCTCAAATATCTACTGACATATCGGGGTCATTCGTAGAACCAAGTGCGAGTATTTCAACAAGATTAACAACAGCAGAATCTGAATTATCTAATACACTGGTAAGTTCATCAGGTCAAGTAGACCACGACACTACTACAAACTTTGTAGCAAACGAGCATATAGACCATAGTGCTGTTTCAATATCAGCAGGTGGAATTTTAAGCGGTGGTGGAAATATTACAACAAATAGAACAATAACATTAGCAAGTTCTGATGTTGTTCACGATTCAACATCTGGTTTTGTAGCAAATGAACACATCGACCACACAAGTGTAACTTTAACCGCAGGAGACGGACTATCAGGTGGTGGAGATATCAGTACAAATAGAAGTTTTGCAGTAGACAATACTGTATTGAGAACCACAGGAGACAATGTTCTTAGTGGTAGTGCACAAATAGCTACTGATATATCTGGTTCATTTACAGAGGTTAGTTCTTCATTAGCAAGTAGAATATCAAGTAATGAAACAGGAAACATAACTTCCGTAACTGCTGGAAACGGATTAACCGGTGGAGGTTCATCAGGAGGAGTAACTTTAAATGTAGTTGGTGGAGACGGAATTACTGCAAATGCTGATGATATTGAAGTAGATAATACCGTTTTAAGAACAACCGGAGATAATGTTGTTTCGAGTTCAGCACAAATTTCTACTGATATATCAGGTTCATTTACTCAACCAAGTGCGAGTATATCCACAAGATTGACAACTGCAGAATCTGAATTATCCAATACTTTAATCAGTAGTTCCACACAAGTAGACCACGATGCTACTACAAACTTCGTTTCAAATGAACACATTGACCATACTTCAGTATCGATTAGTGCTGGAGACGGATTATCGGGTGGTGGAACAATAGCCTCAAACAGAACATTAGCAGTAGATGCTACGGTATTGAGAACCACAGGAGATAATATTGTATCAAGTTCGGCACAAATCGCATCCGATATATCAGGTAGTTTCACAGCAGGAACAGGTTTAGATTTATCAAGTGGAGAATTTAGTGTTGATGTATCGGACTTTATGTCTAATGGTAGTAATAATAGAATTTTAACCGCAACCGGAACTGACGGACAAAATGCAGAAGCAAACTTCACTATTGACGGAACAAGTTTACAATTAGGTGATGGTAAGATTTTAAGTTTAGGTAATTCAGATGATTTACAAATTCATCACACAACCAATCAAAACATAATAGAATTAAATGTAGGTAATTTAACCATTAGAGATGAATCCGATAATAACATTATGAGAGTCAATAAAGATGGTGGTGTTGATATTTTAGAAGGTAATCTAACCGTAGCTGGTAATTTAGATGTTCAAGGAACAACCACTACCATAGATTCAACAGAAGTTAGTCTTGGAGATAGAATTTTAACATTGAATGCTGGTTCAGCCGCAGGAGATGGAGGACTTTATGTAAATGACGCCTCAACCGCAGAAACAGGTTCATTATTATGGGACATCAGTGAAGATAGATGGATTGGTGGATTAAAAGATAGTGAAGTCAATTTAGTAACCATTAGTTCAACCGATACCTTAACCAACAAAACAATTAACGCAAGTAATAATACTCTATCCAACATTGGTAATTCATCACTTACGAATTCATCAGTTAATTATGGTGGAGTAAGTGTTTCGTTGGGTGGTTCCGATACGACACCAGCATTTGATTTATCCGATGCTACAAGTCTACCGATTGTTGCGGGAACATCAGGAACTTTATCAGTAGCACGAGGTGGAACCGGAGCAACTACTTTTACATCAAACACATTATTAACTGGTAATGGAACAAGTGCAATTCAAGCAGAATCTAATCTTACTTTTGATGGAAGCACATTAGCAGTAACTGGTGACCAAACTCTTAGTGGAGTATTAAAGCATAGTAGTAATGGAAGTAATAGATTAACTCTTGATGATGATTCAGATTCAAGTGTTACAAACCAAGTTACTTTAGCAGGTGTAAACAATGTCAATATTTTAATTGACAACACAAATAATGGTACTGGTGATTTTCAAGTAAGAGCAAGACCTACTACTGCCAATGACTTAGATACTGCAAGTATTATTTTAGATATGGATAAAGAGACTGCTGAATTTAATCAGGATACATCACAACAATTTCAAATAGGTAGTGCAAATAGATTAAAAATCTTAGAAACAGGTACATTTATACAAAATAGTTCATTAGGAGTAGGTGTTACACCAATAGGTGAGAATGCAAGAATCCAAGCAACATCGCATATAGAAGCAGGAGTAGGTAGTGGTGCTATTGGTTTAACTATTAATGATGGTGGTGGTAACTCTAATGTAACATTTAATCATACTGGTAAAATTCCTGAACAAAATGGTAACTCAGGTAGAATAGAAGTAAATACTGATAGTTCAGGTGGCGAATATATGGCATTTGAATTAGCAGGAAATGTTACAAGTAGTGTATCCGTAGATACTACTGAAATTGCAAGAATTGATTCCACAGGACTACAATCAAGTTTATCAGGAACAGCAGCAAGTCCTGCATTAAGAGTAAATGATAGTGATACTGGATTATATAGAATTGCAGATAATAAATTAGGAATATCTACAGCAGGGACTTTTGCAGTAGCAGTAGATGCTTCTCAAAATGTCGGAATTGGCACTGAACCAAGTGCAAGTATTAAGTTAGATGTCACGGGTGATGTGATGGTTGGAAGTACTAACAACCCTACATTAGAAATTAGAAATACATTATCATCTGCCGGAAGTGGGCCATCTTTAATATTTGGCCATAGTCAAGCAGGAATTACACCGGTCGCTAAAATTGTTTCATATTTAACAAATGGTAGTGAAGCTGGTAGAGCCGGTCATTTAGATTTTTATACATCTACTGGTGGTGCATTGACTCAAAGAATGAGAATAAATTCATCAGGTCTTGTCGGTATCGGCACCGACTCACCAACTTATGAACTCGATGTTGAAGGTGATATTGGTATGAATGCTGTCTTATATCACAATGGTGATGATAACACATATTTGAAATTTGATACAGATAGAGTAAGAATGGCAGCAGGTGGAGAAACATTATTAGACTTATATGAAGATGGCACACAAGATTATGTAAAACTTGGAGACGGCGGAGACGTAGATATAAATCTTAATGATGATATGTTTGTAAGAGGTAGTGATGGTAAAGTCGGAATTGGCACCACATCGCCATTAGGACATTTAGACATCAATACAGAATCAGCAGAGGCAACAACTGTTTATATTAATGGAGAAACAAGTCAGGATAAAATTTTATTATTTAGACATTATGCAAATAGTGAAGCAGCAGGTGCATTACAATATGCTGGATTTATTGGTTCAGTTGTGGATAATGTTCTAACATTAGGACATTATGATTCAAGTGCTAGTGAAATTCAAGCATTAAATATTGCAGAAGATGGAAATGTTGGAATCGGCACAAATTCACCCGATACCTTATTACACTTGAACGAAGATGATAATGCAGTTGCTTTTAAAGTAACTGGTGGTAGTAATGGTGCAAAAATAGCATCATTCATTAGAGATGTCGGAGTATCATCACCTTATGCCGAAACATATATTCACGCAGTAAGTGGTGACCCACAAATTACATTTAGAGACCAAGGTAATCAGTACTTTTCAGTAGGATTAGACGATAGTGGTAATAGTTTTAACATTGCAACAGGAAGTGCTGTTGGTGGTTCAGATGCACTTACCATTAATTCTTCAGGTGATGTTGGAATCGGCACCACAAATCCTGGATACAAATTATCAGTAGAAAATGAACTAAATGTATTTTCAAGTGGTGATATTGCAAATCCAAAAATAGAAGGACATTTATTAAGAGTTACCAATACTACGAATGATAATGGTGTTATTGAACATTTCTTCGTGGAAAATGATGGTTTAGCTTATGGTATGAGATGGGTTTATGATGGACTTACTAATAATGATTTTAGATTATACAGACATAACAATAGTGCTTCAGGTACTGAAGTTATAAGATTTAGCAGAACATCTAATAATATTTATGCACCAGGTAGTGTAAGAGTTAATGGACTCGGTATCGGAATAGGAAATACTGCTCCACAAAATACATTGCATGTCGATGCAACCACATCATCAAATGTTGCAGCAAGATTCAATACTGATAGTACATATACTTTTATTGATTTATACAATGACGATTCCAATAGAGTTCAAATCGGTAATGCAGATGACGGAGACTTCATCATCAGAACAAGTGATGCAATCAGAATGCAAATATCTTCATCAGGATTTGTCGGCATAGGAGAAACTAATCCAGAAGCAAATCTACACGTTAGAAACGCTGGTGCAGGAAGTATCACAACAAGTAATTCACAATTATTGGTTGAAAACAACACAACTGCACGATTTACTTTACTTGTTCCGAATAATAATGCGGGTAAAATTGAATTTGGAGACCCACAAAATCAAGATGAAGGTATTATAGAATATAATCATTCTACAAATTATATGGCATTCACCACAAGTGGTTCTGAAGCTATGAGAATAGATGATTCTCAAAATGTCGGTATCGGCACTACATCACCTGGTGCTAAATTAGAAATATCTAATGATGCAGGTGCTGCACAAAATACAGTTTTAGTTATTAAATCAGATGACCCTAATGGCGACCAAGGTGCAAGTTCTACTGCTGATATAGATTTTCATATTTGGGATAGTAATACAAGATTGTCTACACCACAAGCAAGAATTGGTGTTGTGGGAGATGGTACTGCAAGTCAAGATAGTGAAGCAGGTGGAAGATTAGCATTTTATACTAATGTAGAAAGTTATAGTTCGCCTTCATTAACAGAAAGAATGAGAATAGACTCATCAGGCAATGTCGGTATAGGAGTTGTATCACCTGCACACAAGTTAGATGTCAATGGTGGTATAAGAAATTATGCTAATGGTAGTGCAGTATTTAGAACAGAATCAACAGCAGCAGGTTATGGTGCTTACAATAAGTTAATCACTACTACAAATACTTATGATTTATACGCTTTAAATGGAGATTTTATTATTGATGAAAGTGGTGTAGCAACAAGATTTGTTATTAAAGATACCACAGGTAATGTCGGCATAGGAGAAACCAATCCTACAAGTAAGTTACAAGTACAATATACAACAACATCTAATGGTAGTGCAGCTATTGCAGAATTTGGAGAATCGGGAACCGGTGCTATCGCTAACTCAGCACATCAGGTTATTATTGGTGGACCAAGTGTATCAGGTTACACTGGTGCAATGATTTATTCCGACGGAACATCTGGTGTAGGAGTTTTATCTTTTGCAGATGGTAGAGGTGCAAATGACTCTTGGAGAGGTATGATTCAATATGAACATGCTAATGATGCTATGACTTTTTCTACTGATACTTCTGAAAGAATGAGAATAAACTCATCAGGAGGTATCAAGGTAGGGCCAAACGGAGGTGATACTGCTCATACATTTGAAATCGATACATCTGGTAATGCAAATCACGGATTATTCATTAATGCAGATGAAGCAAGAGGAGCAGGAGATTATGCTCTATATATTGATGACGAAGACCCAAATGGTAGAGGTAGTTTAGTAATAGATAATGCTTCTGGTACTGGTATAAAAGTTAATACACAAGGAAGTGCTACGGGATTACATTTAGTTGCCATAGATAATGGTGCTGCACCTTCTTTTACTGTACACCAAAGGATGCAAGGATATGAAGGTAGAGGTAATGGTATATTTCATACTGATGAAGACTTTGCTGGAGAATGGTTTGTAGGAAATCCATATCAAGCTAATAATGCTTCTTGGCAAGTAGGATATGATGCAAGTGGTGGACAAGCAGAATATAAAGCACAAGCTAAATTATACATAGATGGAACAAATGGGTATGTCGGCATAGGAGCAACAGTTCCCTATGAAAGACTATATGTCCAATGTGAAGATGCTACTTCACCAGGTATAGTATCTAATCCTTCACAAACTAATGGTGCTATTGCTTATGCTATTGGTTATGGAGATGCTAATAAAGATTATTTAAATACTTGGGGTATGTCTTATTCTGCAGGTGCAAATGTATGGGGATATGGTGTAAAACCAAGCACAACAACAGATGAAGCATTTATTAATAGTGCAGATAATGGAAACTTTACAAGAGGTGCATTATATATGGACAATGAATTAAAGTTCTTTAATGCTACTGCTCAATTCGGTACTATCGATACTGCTATTACAATGACTCAAAGATTTATGATTGATGACGATGGTAGAGTTGGTATCAACGGAACACCTGAAGGAAATGGAATATTAGATATCAAAATGAATGGTGATGCTCAATATTTAAAAATTGAAAGAAATTCATCAAGTGGTAGAAGTCAAATACAATTAGCAAACGAAAGCGGTGCAGAACTTTGGAGATTTGGATTAACTGGTGGTGGAAGTGAAGATTTTTCATTTTGGGATGGAAGTTTTAATCATTTAGTATTTGATAGAAGTGCTAATACTGCTAATTTTGGTGGAAACGTTGGTGTAAAAACTGACCCAACAAGTACTTTACACATTGAAGACGCAGGTTCAAGAGCGATGTTTACCATTCAAACTACCAACAACGGCAATGATAGAGGTATTGGATTTATGAACTCAGGTGCTAGTTACAATGCATTAATTTATGTAAGTGATGCCGGAAGTAATCAAGCACACATAGATTTTGCTGTTGGAACGGTATCAGGAACATTATCAAGTCATAGTCCAAAGATGAGATTAAACAACAATCAAGACTTAGAAGTTACTGGTGATGTTGTGGCTTTTGCATCAATTTCTTCTGATGAAAGATTAAAACAAAACATCATAACGATTGATAATTCATTAGATTTAGTATCTCAATTACGAGGAGTTAGATTTGATTGGACAAAAGGAAAACGAAAAGGTCAACACGACATCGGCGTAATCGCACAAGAAGTAGAAAAAGTTATACCTGAAATCGTAAAAGAAAAAGAAATGGGATTATTAGACGGAAATACTTACAAAACAGTAGATTATGATAAATTATCAGTTGTTTTGATTGAAGCAGTAAAAGAATTAAAAACTATCGTTGAAGAACAACAAAAAGAAATCAACGAGTTAAAGAATAAATCTTAATTTTGTTATATTTATTAATGTATACAAATAGACTATTAATAGGAGAATTTTAATGGCTCAAGAACCGATATGGCCAGGTAGTGGTTCGAGTGTTTATGGTAAAACACCATTCGGACTATACGACAGTGATACAGAATTTCAAAATGAAGCACCACAAGTAGCAACTTGGTGTGCAAGAAGATTAGGATATCCAATCATAGATATTGAACTTCAAGACCAACAATTTTATGCTTGTTTTGAAGAAAGTATTTCTGAATACTCAGCACAAGTCAATCAATTTAACATTCGTGATAATTTATTACATTTAAAAGGACAATCTACAAGTTCAAACTTTACACACAAACGAGTTAAATCAGGACTTTCTGAAAATATATTCATAGCAGAAGACTATGGTTCAGAAGCCGGAGTAGGTGGAACCGTAGAATACAAAAGAACTTCAATCGCTGTAAATTCAGGTAGTCAAACTTATGATTTAAATGAATTAATTGCAGATTCAGAACAATCTGCTATAGAAGTTAAACGAGTTCATTACGAAGCAAGACCGGCAGTATCAAGATACTTTGACCCTTATGCGTCAACAGGATTCGGAACATACAATATGTTGGACGGATTTGGATTCGGTAGTTATTCACCAGCAATCACTTTTGTATTACAACCAATATATGCAGACTTACTGAGAGTTCAAGCTATTGAGTTCAATGACCAGATTAGAAAATCAGCTTACTCTTTTGATATTCAAAATAATAATTTAAGAATATTCCCAGTTCCAACTCAATCGGGTTCAGTTTGGATTGATTACATAAAAACAGATGATAGAGATAATCCATTGAAAACTCGTTATAGTGGTTCATTAGGAGTAGTATCAGATTACTCAAATGTTAATTATGATTTTATGACTTATTGTAACATTAACGATGTTGGTAAACAATGGATTAGAAAATATTGTTTAGCATTATCAAAAGAGTTATTAGGAATTATTCGTTCCAAGTATGGTAGTATTCCAATTCCAAATGCAGAGGTTTCACTTGACGGAGATACTTTAAGAGCAGAAGCGACTGCAGAAAAAGAACAATTAATAGAACAATTGAGAGAAAATTTAGAACAAACCAGTCGTAAGGCATTGTTGGAAGCTCAAAAAGAAGAACAAGACTCACAACAAGAAACCTTGAAAAAGGTGCCATACCCAATCTATATAGGATAAACAAATGCCACAAAGATATTATGGAACAAAAGATTTGGCAACCATAGAAAAGTTTAATAGAGAACTTTTAGGTGAACCAAATAAAGACGATTGCGGGATTATAGACCAGTTTGTAATTCTTTACAGAACTTCAGTATATGATACAGAAACAAATATGTATGGTGAAGCTTCACAAGGTAAAACTTACAAACAAGGTGTAAAACTTCCGTGTATTGTCAATGCTGAGGACTTTGACTTTAATTATGATGAGTTTGGTGCAGATAACAGACAAAATGTATCATTTGCATTTCAAAGAGCATACTTAGTGGAATCAGATATACGACCAGATATCGGTGATATTCTAAAATGGAACGAAGGTTATTTTGAAATTAAAAACTATAACGAAAACCAATTAGTAGGTGGGGACCCAACAAAATCTCATTCAATAGTGGTACAGGCTCATTTAACAAGAATGCCAACCACAAACTTAGAAGAATATAGAGGTTTCTAATGGTAAGAGGTAAACCGGTTCCAAGAAACGAAAAATTATCTTTTAATCGTGCAGAAAAAATAAGTCGTAATTCACCTGCAGTAAAAGATGATGTAAAAAATTTATCCATTGGTTTAATGGATATGGATAGTGCTATTATGTACTACTTCAATAATGTGATTAAACCAAAAGTAAAGGTTAATGAAGAAGTAGTTGATGTCCCGTGTATTTATGGTTCAAATGAAAAATGGAATCAAATATCTAAACACGGATATCTAAGAGATAAAAAAAGACAGATTATAGTTCCTTTGATTGTTTTTCAAAGAACATCTATGGAAAAAAATACAAATATGTCTATTGACAAGTTAGATGCAAATAATCCAAGTTTATTTTATTCATTTGAGAAAAAAAATACAAACCATAACAGATTTGATAAGTTTGATGTTTTACAAAAAACAAATCCAGGAAAAGAGTTTTATAATGTTGTTATGCCGGATTATGTTAAGTTAACATACGAATTTGTTGTTTGGACTTCATATATAGACCAAATGAATAAAATTATAGAAAAAATTAATTATTCGGACGGAGCATACTGGGGTGAACCGGGTAAAATGAGATTTAGAAGTGAAACAAGTAGTTTTGAGGATTCCACAGAACTTGATGGTGAAAAAATAATTAAAACAAAATTTAATGTTGTGTTGAATGGATATATTTTACCAGAACATTTTAATAATAAAAATACAACACAAAAATACTACACACCTAAAAAAATTATTATCAGAGAGCAAACTGGTAAAAGATTAGAGGATATAATTAATAAGTAATATTATGGCAAGAAGTAAACCAATACCAAGAAGTCAGAGAAAAATATTTAATCGTGGAGAAAAGATTAGTCGTAATTCAGCGGGTGCTAAAGACGATGTAAAGAATTTATCCGTAGGTATTATGGATATGGATTCAGCAGTTATGTATTACTTCAATGAAGTAATTAAACCCGATGTAGAAGTAAATGAAGAAAAGGTTAAAGTTCCTTGTATTTATGCTTCACCAGAAAGATGGACTCAAGTTTCTAAACAAGGATATTTACGAGACAAAAAAAGACAAATTATTGTTCCGTTGATTGCTTTCAAAAGAACAAGTATGAGTCGTAATGATAATTTTTCAGTAGATAAATTAGATGCTAATGACCCAAAATTATTTTATTCTTTTCAGAAAAAATATTCACAACAAAATCGTTTTGATAAATTTTCAGTTCAACAAAATTTAACACCAGGTAGAGAATATTATAATGTTGCAATACCAGATTATGTAACTTTAACATATGAGTTTATTATTTGGACATCTTATATTGAACAGATGAACAGAATTGTTGAAAAGGTAAATTACTCTGATGGTTCTTATTGGGGTGAACCTGGTAAAATGAAATTCAGAACTTCAATTGATAGTTTTACAAACGCTACTGAAATTGAAGGAGAACGATTAATCAAAACTACATTTAGTATGACACTAAATGGATATATTTTACCAGAGTCATACAATAACTACAACACTACTCAAAAATATTTATCACCTAAAAAATTGATTGTTAGAGAAAGTACAGATACTACATTAGTGGACGATACTGGTAAAAGAGTAGGATTGAGTTCTAATGCAGTAGAATTTGGTGAAGAAACAAAAGATATATTTTCAATTAACATTTCAAATGGATTGTTGTTTGAACAAGGAACTGGTGTAACCTTATCTAACAATGGATTTTCTTTTGATGGTTCTGACAATCTAACACAAGAGTTTTCCATTGGTCAATCCGTTGGAACAACAGACAATGTTCAATTCAACACTTTAACAGCAAATTCAGTTCAAATAGGAGAGGGAACCACTTATATCAATGATGGAAACATTAGTAGTTCAGACGGAACAATAGAAATTACAGGTTCTACTGCAATAACCGGTAGTATGACGGTTGTGGGAGACTTAAACGTTACTGGAAGTTTAATATCACAGGTATTTATTACTGAAGTAACTACACAATCAATAGACTTTTCACAAGGTTCAAATGAATTTGGAAATTCGTTAGACGATTCTCAAGAATTTACGGGTTCAGTAGACATTACAGGTTCATTTAGTTTAAATGGATATGAAATAACTGGAATTTCAAATGACCCAACTTTTACTAATGCTAGTCAAACCTCATTAGTAACAGAATATGCATTAGCTAATTTTAATATAGTTGGAATATCAACTAACGAAACAGACTATTTAAGAAAGAATTTTTATAAAAAATCAAATAGTATTATTGGTACGAATACTGCAAGTTTCAGTGCAACTACTGCATCTGCACCAACAAGTTTAACATCAACAAGTGAAAATGACTTTGTGTTCTTTATCAATGGACAATATATGGAACACGACGCAGTATCTATTCAACAATCAGATGGTGGCACATTTTTATTAAAGGTAAACACAGACTCTATTGGTTATGATTTAGAAAGTGATGACGAGATATTAGCAATTGGTAAATTTGATTCATAGGAGTAATTAAATGGCACTTACGTTTAAAACAAAAAAACCAATTACTTTAAAATCAGGTACAGGCGTATCTTTATCCGTTGATGGAAAGGGATTCACAGAAAAAGATTTTGACGGAACCGATAAATCTAATGTTCGCATTTCTATCGGTCAGGATGTATCAACAAATGCTAGTGTTCAGTTTAATCAGGTAGTTCTCGGTAGTAATAGTTTAACCGTAGGAACAGGTTCAGACGCATTAGTTTTCAGTGATGGTAAAATAGTTGGTGATTTACAATTTAAAAATAATTTAAAAACTACCGATAGTGTTCAATCAATAGGTAATTTAACTTATACGGGAACCCAAACATCAACCATATTTACTTCAAGTATTACAAGTGTAACACAATCAAACAATACAGGTTCTAATATATTTGGTTCAGATTTAGATTCACATAAACATTTTTTTACAGGTAGTTTAGATGTTTCTGGTTCTTACAACTTAAACCAATACAGACCATTGGTTAAAAATATTTCAAATGATGATTCTTTATCTGACAAAAGTCAAAATGATATCATAACTGAATACGCTACATATACATATTTTTCAAACAATTCACCAGTTAAATCTTATTTAAGGAAATCATTTGTTCATACGGGTAGTTTTGTCAATAGTTCTACTTCAAGATTTAGTGCGGTAACAGCATCAGCACCATCGGTTCTTTCTTCCACAAGTGAAGATGACTTTATGTTTTTTATAAATGGTATGTTGGTAGAGAATGACGCACTTACTATACAACAAATTTCAACAAATTTAGAACTATCATTAGATACTAACTCACTTGGATACGAATTATCATCACAAGATGAGATAATTGCGTTTGGTAAATTCAATAGTTAGATATTTATAAATGAGGATATTATGGCAAATTTAAAATCAAAACAATTAGCAAATTTATTGACATTTTCAACAGCTAGTATAGATGTTGTAAGTGGTTCATTAATACCGGATGCCGCAAATTTATATAATATCGGTAGTGCTACAGTTCCGTATTTAAGTGGTTCTTTTTCAAATCTAAATGTTTCACAGGGTGGTGAAGTCCAAGTAACAAATCTTTTCGTAACAGACATAAGTAGATTTACAGGTTCAATCGTATTGAACGAACAAACCACAACACCAACCGCACAAGAAGGTGGATTAATGTATAGTGGTAGTAATTTTTATTTAGGTTTAGATTCATAAAACTTTTTGAATTAATATTTATAATTAGTAATAATATGTTTATTACAAAGAATTAAAATGAGATAATCTTAGGAGAAAAATAATGGCAAGTTGGAAAAAGGTAATTGTTAGTGGTTCCGATGCTGAACTAAATGGATTAACTTTAAGTGGTGACTTAACCGTATCAGGTGGAGACATTACTTTAGGTTCAACCAGTATTTTTTCAGGTGGAGACACAACATCACTAAACAACATTGATGCCCTTGATGCAACAACAGAAGCAACTATTGAATCCGCATTAGATACATTATCAAATGTAACTACTGTAGGAACACTAAATGCTGGTTCAATTTCAAGTGGTTTCGGAAACATAGATAACGGAACATCTACTTTAAACACAGGTAATGCAACCGTTGATAATTTAACAAACGCATCGGCAGTAGCAGATTCACACATTACAGGTTCTTTCACTGGTTCATTCAGTGGAGACGGAAGCAATCTAACGGGTGTTGCACAGGATATTGAACTATTAAGTGCGTATGGTGCAGCAACACTACATCAAACACAAGACAAATTTTTAGTATCGGACAACGGAACAGAGAAATCAATTACATTTAGTAATTTAGAAGATAGTGTTTTTGCTAATGTTAGTGGGGACGCAACAATCGCAGCAGGTGGTGCATTAACAATCGCTAATGGTTCAGTTGAAAACGATATGTTGGCAGGTTCAATCGCTAATGGAAAATTAGCAAATTCAGCAATTACAATTGCAGGTGATTCAGTATCATTAGGTGGTTCTATCACAGCAGCAGCTATTGTTGATGAACTTGGTGTATTTAGTGGTTCAGCACAAGTTGACCACGATTCAACTACAAACTTCGTTGCAAACGAACACATCGACCACACAAGTGTAACTCTTACCGCAGGTAATGGTTTAACAGGTGGTGGAGACATTTCTACTAACAGAAGTTTCGCAGTCGGAGCAGGAACAGGTGTAACGGTTAATGCAAACGACATTGCAATCGGACAAGATGTAGCAACGAATGCAAATGTTACATTTGCAACCATAACTACAACTGGTAATGCAACAATTGCGGGTAATTTAGATGTTCAAGGAACAACCACAACAATCAATTCAACAAATTTATTAGTTGAAGATAGATTCGCACTATTCAATAGTGGTTCAGCATCAGGAGATGGTGGTTTAATTGTTCAGACAGAAGCTGGATATAGTGGTAGTGCATTTGTTTGGGACGACTCGGAAGCTCGTTGGGGTTTCCAAATCGGAACTAAATTAGCACAAGATGCTTCAACATCAACACCAGATGCATACGCTGCATCAGTAGTGACATCTGACGACTCTAATTATCAGAAAAATGGTAATATTAGAGTTCAAGGTGGTGAAATTTACATTTATGTAGAGTAAAATTAAATTAAATTAAGGTTTATATGGGATTAGTAAAAGATAAAAAAGTAGATAAACTAAGATTATCAACTAAAACACAAGAAGGTGTTGTTAAACCAACACCTTCTATAAAATTTAGTAAACAGGAAATAGAATTTCTTTTATATATGATACAAGAAGGAAATATTCCTGGCAAAAGATTAATAGAAGCAGTACAAGTAGTGGAAAAACTACAACAGAATTACAAAAAACAAAAATAACTTTATTGGCCTTGATGTGGCAATCAAGGAAGTGGGCCAAACAGGTAACCAACCATAAGGAGAACGAACTAAATGCCAAGTTGGAAAAAACTCATATCGAGCGGTTCAAACGCTCATCTTAACGCAGTCACTGCATCCAGTGATATCGTAATCTCACAAGATAGTAAAAAGTTAATGCTAGGAGCTGGTAATGATTTACAGATTTATCACGACGGCTCTAACAACTATATAGATAGTACAACATCAGACCAGGACTTATACATTAGAGGAAATGATGGTGGTAGTATGATTACTGCTGCTAGATTTGATATGAGTGATGCTGGAACATTACTTCCCGGTAATAATCTTCGTATGGGAGATAGTAAAAAAATTAGATTAGGAACTGCTAATGATTTTAATTTATATCACGATGGCTCTGATTCTTACATTTATAACGAAAGTAGTGCTGGAAAAATAATTATTCAGAATACCACTTCTGATGGAGATATAGAAATTAAAGTTAATGATGGTGGTTCTACTACAAATGCAATTGTTATAGATGCAAGTGACAACGCAAGAGTTAAATTAGCAAATGATAATCAAAAACTATCTATTGGTGCAAGTAATGATTTAGAACTATTTCACGATTCTGCACATACTTGGATAGAAAATAAAACTGGGAATTTACTAATAAGAAATCAATCTCACGGAAGTAAACTACAATTCGGTACAGAAGATAGTAGTGGTACTTTACAATATGTATTAAATATAACTGGAGATAATCATAGAGTTGGTATCGGCACATCATCGCCAAGTTATCTTTTACACTTATCAGGAACTGCACCTGAGTTAGCATTTCAAGATACTGATGGAAGTGCAATATGGAGAGCAAGAAGTGTTACAAATAATTTTCACATTACTGAAACTGGTGCAGGTGACCCTTTTATAATTGAAAGCGGTGCGGGTGCTAATCTTTTAGTTTTAGATAGTAATCAACGAGTCGGTATAGGAACTTCGGGCCCAGGAGAAAAATTACACGTAGACGGTAGTATAGAATTTGCTGGTAGAAAATACAATAGAGGTATTGTGAGTGTAGCTGGAGCCGGTACTGCAAATGGACAAGCCATAACTTTAAGTACAGAATTAGGAACAACTTTAAACGTTAATTATCAATATAAAATTACCTTAAACACCATAGGAACCGGTACCGATACTGGAGCTGTATACATTTTAACTTATGACCAAGATGGTGGAGCTTGGGATTTACGCCTTGTTTCAAGAGCTGGTAGTAGTTCTAATCACCCACTTGCAGTAGTGGATGGTAGTAATTTAAAAGCATATCATAATCACGCTAGTACATATAACATTTTATATTTTGTAGAATTTTGGGATATGTCAGCAGATGACGGAACATTACACGGGTGGGGTTCTGATTATCAATGGCAAAGAGATGTAGATAAATTATATTATAATGATGGAAATGTCGGAATCGGCACATCATCGCCATCATACGAATTAGAAGTTGCCGGAACAGGTTCTTTTGCAGGAATCGTTGTAGGTGGTGGAACATTTACTTCAGCATCGTTAGCAGCCGTTGGTTCTGGTGGTGGAGGAGGAAGTAGTGATATCACAATGGATGGTTCTACTGCAAACGGAGTATTAACTTATGGTGGAACCGATAACATTGATGTAGAATCTAATCTTACTTTTGATGGAAGTACTCTTACTGTCAATGGGGATATTAGAATTAATGATAGTGCTGCGGGTGGATTAGAAGTAGGAACAAGTCAAGATTTACAAATCTATCACAATGGAACAAATAGTTTTGGTGCTGATAATTATACAGGACACTTAATATTTCAACAACGAGCAGATGACCAAGATATTATATTTAAAAATGATGATGGTAGTGGTGGTGTTACTGATTACATAACATTAGATGGTGGATTAGGATATACTACTTCTCAAAAAGATTTTAGATTGTTAGCAGATAATATTAATTTAAGTGTAGGTGCATCAACAGATTTATATTTTTATCACGATGGAACTGATAGTTGGATGAGAAATAAAACTGGAAATTTATACATAAGAAGTGAGCAAGACGATAAAGATATTATTTTACAATCTGATGATGGTAGTGGTGGAGTAACTGCTTACCTAACATTAGATGGTAGTGCAGGTTATACTGTAGCAAGTAAACAAATTAGGTCAAACGACAATGTAGCATTAACTGCTGGTACTGATGGAGATTTAAACTTGCTTCACGATGGAACAGATAGTTATGTTGAAAATTGGACTGGAGATTTATACATAAGAAACAATAATAATGATAAAGATATTGCATTACAATCAGATGATGGTTCTGGTGGAGTAACTAATTACATATTATTAGACGGTAGTAATAATTCTATTTATGCTTATAAACCACTTTTTGTAGGTAGTAGTGCACAAATACAATTAGATGATGTCAATAGTAGATTATTACTTAAAGATGATATAAGTTTAAAACTTGGAACTGGTGGAGATTTTAATGCATTCCACAACGGAACAAATACTTTTTTAAAAGAAAATACTAACGATTTATACATTGACCAATTAGCAGACGATAAAGATATTATTAAGAAGTGATGATGGTTCAGGTGGAGTAACTGCTTATCTAACATTAGACGGAAGTGTAGTAAGAACAGTATTTGATAAACCTGCTCAATTTAACGATGATATATATTTTCCAGATAGTGCAGTTGCATACTTTGGAACAAATAATGATTTAAGATTGTTTCACAATGGAAGTCATAGTTTTATACAACAATACGGAACTGGTGATTTATACATAGATAACACCATTGATGACAAAAGTATTTTCTTTAGAACAGACGATGGTTCAGGTGGAGTAACTACTTACTTATCGATTCGTGGTGACGAAGGTCAAATGAGAGCAAACAAACAACTTCGTATGCAAGACAATGTTCAATTACAAGTTGGTAGTAGTGGAGACGCACAATTCTTTCATAATACAGCAGATACTTATTTACAAAACTCTACTGGACATTTATACATACAAAATACTGCTGATGATAGAGATATTATAGTTAGTAGTGATGATGGTTCCGGTGGAATAACACCTTACATAACATTAGACGGTGGTACTGGAGACCTATTATTAACACCACCAACAAGAACAGAAATTCAAGGAAATTTAGTTGTTGAAGGAGATTTAACGGCACAAAATTATATCGTAAGTTCATCAGTAACTTATATGACACAAAGTTTTTCAAGTGGTTCCACAATATTTGGTGATTCTACTTCAGACACACATCAATTTACAGGTTCTTTAAACGCAAATTCATCAACTGGTTCATTCGGTGAATTAAGATTACCACCGACAGGAAAACTTATTTTTGACCAATCCGGTACTGATGGAAGTGGAACTTATATAGCTGAATCACAAAGTGATGTAGTAGACCATTATGTTGGTGGAACTTTAATGTTGAGAATTGAAGAAAGTGGAACAGATTATGTCCAAGTGTTTGATAACACGAGATTATCAATAGGAACTGGTAAAGATTTACAACTTTATCACGCAGGTAATGTAAACTATATCAGAACAATAACTCAAGACCAAGACTTACATTTCAATGTAAATGATGGTGGTTCAACGATTACGGCATTAAAAATAGATTCAAGTGAAATCGGTAATGTACACTTACCTAATTGGAATCAGGCATTAAAAGTCGGGGCATCAGGAAATATACTTTTATATCATAGTTCTACAGCTGCTAAATTCGTTAACATCACGGGTGATATGGAAATTGAAAATCAGGCCGATGACAAAGATATTATCTTAAAATCAGATGATGGTTCAGGTGGAACAACAGCTTATCTAACGTTAGACGGAAGTGAAGCAAGACTTTATGCTAATTTAGGTATAAGAGTTCCTGATTCTAAAACAGTTGATGTTGGTGGTGCTGGAGATGGTCAGTTCTTCCACAATGGAACTAATACTTTCTTAACAAACTCTACTGGTAATTTTTATATTGACCAATATGCAGATGATGGAGATTTAATATTTAGATGTGATGATGGTAGTGGTGGAAATACACCTTACATAACATTAGATGGTAGTTCAACACAAACTTTATTTCATCAAAACACAAGACTTCAAGCAGATAATAAAAGTTTATCCGTAGGTGCTAATAATGATTTAAGAATGATACACGCTACACATTCTTATTTACAAAACACTTCTACGAGTTTGTTGGTAATTCAAAATACAGGAGTTGACCAAGATATTTCATTTATGGCCAATGATAACGGTAGTAATAATCACGTTATGAGAATAAAAGGAGCCAATGGGAGAGTTGGTATCGGCACTACATCACCTGAATCAAAGTTAAACATTGTAGATTCAGGAGAAACTATAATTAAATTATATGCTTCAACTGCATCAACTCGTTCAGGTATTTGGTTTACTAATGGAAGTTATTCTTATGGAACAAACATCGGAACTGACAATAAGTTCCATATTACAGGAAATATAAATTCTGAAGGAGAACTTGTTACAGTAGACTCATCAGGCAATGTCGGCATAGGAACTACAACACCTACAAATTTAATGCACATAAATGGCTCAGATGGAAATGGTGTTTCTTTAAGACTTCAAGGTGACGCAAGTTATGGTGCTACAATTAGATATAGTAGAGGAACTTCATATAATTGGAATGCAGGTGTTGGTGGTGCAAGTTCATCAATTTCAAATATTCCATCATCTTTTTGGGGTGTAGAAGACCAAAGCCAAAGTAATGCTGTAAGATTAGCTATTGCTCACACTACTGGTAATGTCGGAATCGGCACCACATCGCCCGCAAGTAAGTTAGACTTAGGTGGAAGTACATCAGGACAAAGATTAACATTTTCAAATACAGGTGTTAATACAACTAATGGTGCAAGAACACAAGCTGAAATAGGATATAAAACAAATTCTTATAGTGGTGCAGCAGTTATAAAGATTTTAACTGAAACTCAATATGATGATAGTATGGCATTGGCTTTTCATACAGGAACATCTGCTGCTGAAAGTATGAGAATTGATTCTTCTCAAAATGTCGGAATCGGCACTGCATCACCCGCTACTACCTTGCATGTATCTTCATCAGGAGTTAATGGAATTTTAATCGATAAAGATGGTGCAGACAACACTATATCATCAAGATTATTATTTAGAGAAGCTGATTCTACCATTGCACTATACAACACCGGAGATACATTTAGTTTCAGAACTGGTGCAACAGTTGATTCAACAAGTGGAACTCAAAGATTTTATGTAAATACTTCTGGTGCAAGTGTTGTAGGCAATTTAAATGTTACTGGTAATTCATTTATGAATTATGGATTAGTAGTAAATGAAACTGCAAACGATGCTGATTTTAGAGTCGAAGGTACTTCTGATGCTCATTTATTACTTACAGATGCAGCAAACAATAGAGTCGGTATTAATACTTCCGGCCCAAGTGCTAAACTACACATTAACCAAGATGCGAGTGAAGGTGCTTTCTTAGTACAAGGTGGTGGTGGTGGACAATATATTGGAAGATTCCAAAGAGATGTTGGTGGTAGTTCTTATGTAGATATACACGCTGGAAGTGATGACCCACAAATAACTTTTACAACAACAGCTGCAGCAAGACAATTTAGTATTGGTGTAGATTCAAGTGGGCATAAACTTTTAATATCAGAAAATAGCTCAGTTGGAACTAATGATAGATTTACAATAGATGATTCAGGTTTTGTCGGTATCGGCACTACATCACCAGCAGGCCCTTTAACTATAGCAAATGCTAACAACGGTTCTTGGAATGATGGTTTAATTATTGATGACCCAAGTGGTTGGGCAGCAACCGTTTATAAAAGAAGTAATTCCCCAAAAATGTTTACAGGTTTATACTCTGGTAATGATAACTACATTTGGATGTCTGCTGGATATGATAATACTGGAACTACAATTACTGCACCAAGAACAGATGCAGTTCTTATGTCAAGACCAGGAACTGATGATTTACAGATATATTTAGATACTCATTTTGGAGGCGATGTCGGAATCGGCACTACATCACCACAAAGAAAGTTGCATGTTTCTACTGGAAATACAGACATAGCAGCAAGATTTGAAAACACTACTTCTAATGGCACTGTTATGGAATTATTAGCAAGTGGCGATAGTAGTACATTATATTTTCAAACAGACCATATATATGGTTCTGGAAATTTACATCTTGGTGGAGGAACTAACCAAAATATATATAGAGGAAGTTCTCATACATTTCAGGTTGGAAGTGGAAATACTACAAACATAACTTTAAACTCTAATTATTTATTATTTGCACAACCAACAAGAATCCAATTTGCTAACGACCAAAGAATATTTGACAATGGAAGTGGTGGATTAAAAATAGGAGCGGCATCACACGAATTAGAATTATATTCTGGTGGTACAGACCCTATAAACTTTATTACAGGTGGTATTAGTGGTACTACACAGATGAAAATAGATTCAGACGGAAATCTTAAATTGTCTGCTGGAAATGGAATATCAGTATATAACAGTAATACAAGTTTAGGTGGTTATGTATTACATCCTGGCGGTGGTCAGTATAGAACATCTGCAAATACTCATACTGGTGCTATTGAAATAAAAGTTCCAGCAATTTATGCAGATATGGTTACTTTTTGGGTGGATATTTTTGATTATGTATCAAATGAATCAATATCTTATCAAATTTCAGGATATGTATATCAAACACCAAGTAGTGGTGGAAACGAATGGGTAAATGTTAGTGCTACTCAAATTAGTAACAATACCAATTATGAAAGAGCTGTAAGATTTGGACACGACGGTACAAATCATCTTGTGTATATTGGAGAACTTACAGACACTTGGTCTTATCCACAAATTACAGTAAGAGATGTAACAGTAGGTTTTGGTTCATCAATAGACCATTGGAGTGATGGTTGGGCGATAGATTTTGAAGCTTCCGCATTTGCAAATCTTGATGAAACCATTACAAATACTTTAGTACAAGCTGGTAAAATTAAAATGGCAGATGGTGCTGGTCAATTTTGGCATAATACTACTTCCACAAGAGATAAAATTAGAGTTTGGAATAATTCTGCTTATGCGATAGGTATGCAATCAGGGTTTACTTTTGGTGGTTCACAAAGTGATTATGCGATGACTTTCCAAATGGACAATGATGCCGATAGAGGTTTTTGGTTTGGAGATAGCAGTCACACTAATGCACAAGGTGCTGCATTTATAACGACATTAGGTAAAATGACACTGGCACATTCTTTAAGATTGGGATATGGAGAATCAGATACAACAGTACCAGGTGCAAGCTATAGATTAGATGTTGATGGTAACTCTTTAGTAACTGGAACAATGTATGCTTCTACTATACAAACAGATTCAGGTAATTTGAATTTATCTGGTGGTGGTTGGGGTATGAATTTTTACATTGATACCGATGCTAATTCTGCTGATAATTATAATTTTTATAGTGATAATGCATTAAGACATATTTTAGGTGGAGATGGTAATGTTACATTTGGTAAAACATCTAATCCTACATTAAGCATTATGAATACTGCAACTGCAGCAGGTAGTGGGCCAACATTAGAGTTTGGACACGACCAAGGTGGTGGAGCAAGAGCAGGAGCTATTTCAACATATTTATCAGATGGAAGTACTGCTAATAGAACTGCACTATTAAGATTTTGGCATACTCAAGCAGGAGCTGATATATTAAAAATGCAAATGGGTGATAACTATGTAAGACAATATCAAAAAGCAGATGCTTCAGATTATTTAGAAACTATTGTTAATGATGACCACGTAGAATTTCACGTTGCTAGTGGTAATTATGTAAAAATATCTACTGATAGTGGATATTTACACATAGGGCCACAAAACACCAGTCATTGTCATTATACTACTGATAGAGCAAATCACTGGTTTAATCAAATGATTTATGTAAATGGTGGTGTTGTAAGTTCATACAATGCAGATTTATACCTAAGAAGAAGTGGAGATAGTGCAGACCAAATACAAATACAAGCTTCAGCTCAAAATTTTATTATTGATGCAACAACAAGAATGCGTCTTACTTCAGCTGGTTTAGATGTTCTTAATAATATATATTTTGGAACTGGAAATGTATGGCAATTAGACCAAGGTTCTTGGACTGCTGGTAGTGCTAATCAGGCAAATATAATGTTGAGTGGAGCTTCTGGAACATTCGGTATTCATAGTAATTCAGGTAATGCAGACTTGTTAGTAGATGGTAGTATTAGGTCGTTGGCAGATGTCGTTGCATATTATTCAGATATACGACTAAAACATAAACTTGAACCAATTACAAGTGCTCTTGAAAAAGTTCAATCATTAGAAGGATTTACTTATGAATCAAATGAATTAGCAAAAGAACTTGGATACAATGAGGACTATGATAATCTTACTGGAAAAAGAAAAGTCGGTGTATCGGCTCAACAAGTTCAAGAAATTTTACCAGAAGCCGTAACATTAGCTCCATTTGATACTCGTAAAAATGAAGACGGAACAATAGAATCAATATCTGGCGAAGATTATTTAACAGTAAAATATGAAAAAATGGTTCCATTATTAATTGAATCAATCAAAGAATTAAAAGGTATTGTTGAAACTCAACAAACAACAATAGAAAAACAACAACAACAAATAACCAAATTAGAGGAGAAATCAAATGGGTAGAATAGTAGCAGACGCAACGGTGTCAGGAAGTGGATATGCTCAAGTAAATATTAAACACACGAGAACACAGACTGATATCGATGGTAATGAAAGAACAATCTTGGATTATCAAGAAAGTCTCGGAGCACACGATGCAAAAACCACCTACACAGCTATGGTAACTCAAGCTTCAGCATCACATGCTGAATTAGTAGTGACTTTAGCAGAAATTACAACCATTAGTGGTAGTAACGACGCGTAATATTTTAAGTAAAAATACTTATTCATATAAGTAATAGGAGAACTAAATGGCATTACAAAGTTCAGGTACAATTAAAATAAGTGAAATCAATACTGAACTCGGTAGAACTTCAACAACGGCAAACACTTCGTTAGAAGATTTATCAGACGGAACTTATGCAACTATCAACACGGCAAATCCATCAGCGGACAGACCAGATGGTTCGGCCCCGCACGCAATGTCAGAATTTTATTCTTATAATCATTCAGCTGCTACTATATTAAACTGGATTTATACTCCAACTACACTTGTCAGTGCAGATGGTTCAGCAGGAGGTTCTACTCAAACATTTGACAATAGTGGAACTGGATTCATAATCGACATTACAGGTTCAAACGGACCAATCAGATGTGGTAAAGAAAATGATGGAACTGAAACAATGGATACAACTATGAAAGTTGCACTTTCCATTAATGGAAATCCAGGAACAGGTGGAACTGCTAATTCTGCAGGTGGTTTTCAAACTATTTTTAATTCATCAAGTAGTTTTGACGACAATATATCAGATTTGAGTGGTAATAATAGAGTATATATGAGCTTTCAAGCCATACCACACCCGGCTAAATCAGATAGTGGTGCTAGATACAATTTTTACTTTACAAACAATGGAACTACTGATAATTCAAAGGATTTATTTGCGGGAGTTTCAAGATTTTGTTTTCACGAATCAGTTCCAATCAACACTCCGGATGGACTTAAAATGGTTGATGATTTAAAAGTCGGTGATATGGTTTATACTTATAACTTCGACACTAACGAAATAGAAGAATTAAGAGCGGGAACCATTGAAATAGTTTATCACGATAATCTATACAAATTAAATGATGATATCATCGTAACTGATGACCACCCTATTTATACTGAAAGTAATGAGTGGGTATCTATACTTCCTGAAACATCATTTAATAATTACGAAATTAAAACAAGAGAACTAAAACTTGGTGATAAACTAAAAACAATAGATGATAGTGAGTATGTAGTTAATTCTATTGAAAAATACGAAGGTAATCATAGAACCTATGTTGTTGTTACTAAAAATTGGAACTTCTATGCCAATGGAATACTCGCACACTCTGAAATCGATATGACACAAATGAAAGTGGTGGATAGTGAATCAACTTAATCAATACGACAAAGAATGGAAAGAAAAAAAGTTAAATCATTACGATAATAAAATATTGTTTGATGAGAAAGATGAACATTATGTAATGGGAGATTGGGAAGACCCAGTTATGAAAGCCCACGCTGAGATAACTTGTCGTAATGGTGGACACATTTTAGAAGTTGGTTTCGGTATGGGTATTAGTGCAAACTATATTCAAGAACAAGATATCGAATCACACACAATCATTGAATTAAATGATGAGATTTATAAAAAAGCAGTTGAGTGGTCAAAAGATAAACCCAATACAGAAATCATTTCAGGAGACTGGAAATGTCTTGAACTAAATAAAACATTTGACGCAATATTTTTTGACGCGCATGTTGTTGACCCAATGATTATGGACTTTCCTATCGATATTTTAAAATATTGTAAAGTCGGAACAATATTAACATTTTTTAATCATTTATGGAAACCAGAAACACTTTGGACACGAGTGTATATGGACAAAAATAAAATAAAACTTTATGAAATAGACGCTAGAGTTCCAGAAAATTTAAAAAATGGATATAAAGACCCAACTCACGAAATTTATTATCTACCAGAATGGATAATAACCGAAGACGATACACCAGAAAAATATAGAAAACTATATGATGATGTGTTGAAAAAAATTAAAAAATAATGTAATAACAGGCTTTTACATTATACTTATTAACAATAGAATAGTAACAAACAAGGAGTTATAACTATGTCAGAAGTAGAAACAAATCAAATACAATTCACTGAAGATGAACTAAAATCTTTAAGTGATTTAAGAGTAAATTACAATAATCTTACTCTATCATTTGGTGCTTTAGAAGTTTCAAGAATGCAAACTGAACAAAGACTAGCAAGTATGTCTGAAGAAAGAGCTCGTTTAGAAGACGAATATAATAAAGCTCTTGAATCAGAAACCAAGTTAGTTCAAGAATTGACTGAAAAATATGGTCAAGGTAGTTTAGACATTCAAACAGGTGTATTTACACCAGTTGAAGCTGTCGAAAATGTTGAATTAGAAGAATCTTCTAAATCATCTAATGACGAATCAGCATCAGCATAATAGAAAATAAAGTAACATTTTTTTCTACCTTAATATATTTTGAGATTTTAATTTGATATTTATACTTAGTAAAATCTCGAAAAAGATAACCTAATTAGGAGAAACATAATGGCTGAGAGAATAGTCAGTCCTGGTGTATTTACACGAGAAAAAGATTTATCATTTTTACCACAAGGTATTGGTGAAATTGGAGCAGCATTAATCGGACCAACAGAAATGGGTCCAGCATTTGTTCCAACAATCATCAGAAACTTCGGTGAATTTGAAACAATCTTCGGTAAAGAAAACCAAGACTTTTATGTTCCTTTTGCTGCGAAGCAATATCTTCGTAACGCAGGAACATTAACAATAGTTCGTGTTTTAGGATTGGGTGGATACGCAAACGACACCGTAACATTAAGTATTAGTGGTTCAAAAGGACACTTTGCTGTCGCTACATTAAAACCTTCAAGAGGAGCAACCGATGTAGACAACACTGAATTAGCAGGAGCTACAAGTGCTTCAGTTGATGACGGTGGAACCAAATCTTCATTTACATTGAATCTTGATGTAGATAATAACGAAAGTACAACAGCTTTTTCATTATCATTTGATTCAAGTTCAGCTAACTACATTACAAAAGTATTTAGTGAAGATGCACAAAATGCTAGTAAATCGGTATACGTGTATTCAAATTTCCAAGACACACAAAACAAGATGGAATCAAGTGATAGAGTATATATCAATAGTGGAAGTGACGAAGTCTTCTCATTTGATTACTCAGTTGCTACAACACCATCAATCCAATCACAATTAGTTGGTTCAGCAAGAACCGACTTATTTAAAGTTAACACCATATCACACGGAACAAATATGAACTCTAAATATAGAGTTGGTATTGCTGATATTAAAAGACCAGTAGATGTTGCCGGTTCAGATTATGGTTCATTTAGTTTACAAGTGATTGTAAATAATCCAGGTCAAAATGATGACGGAACAGTTTTAGAAAACTTCCAAAATCTAAATTTTGATGAGGATTCAGTAAACTTCCTACCAAGAGTAATTGGTGATAAATATACTACAATTGATTCACAAGGAAAATTAACCAACAATGGTGATTACCCTAATCAATCTAAATATATTTACATTTCAGATTATGGAAACTTGACAGGAATTTCAAAAGACTTAGTTCCTATGGGATTTGATAAAGTCTTACAACCACACAAAACAACACTAACAACACCAAGCGGTAGTACCGTTGCAATGTCGTTCCCAAGTGCTTCGTTTATTGGTACAAATAGTGATTCAGCACAGAAAAATTCAAGAGGAACATTTGACTCAAATGTTTACTATGGATTTGACTTTAATAATGTTGACCAACAACAATATCTAGCACCACTACCAACAGCAGCATTAGCAGGAAATAACATAACAATGAGTTTAGAAGATTGTGTTGGTAATGATGATGCTTCATCTTTGGGTACACAATACTCATCAGGTAATAATCCATTATCATTAAGTGGTTCAGATTACAGACAATTAAAGTTTGCAGTTCCTTTCCAAGGTGGTTTTGATGGTTCAAATCCAGCAAAAGAAAGAAAAATTGGAACAAACATTGTTGAAAATAACACACAAGGATTTGATTTAAGTGGAGCCAATACAACTGGTTCATTAGCTTACAAAAGAGCTATTAACGCAATCTCAAATCCAGATGAGTTTGATATTAATTTACTAGCACTTCCAGGTGTTATTCACGAATATCATCCAAGTGTAACAAATCACGCAATTGATAAAGTCGAAGGTAGAGCAGATTGTTTCTTTATCTTAGATGGTTCAAGATACGGAAGAACAATACAGGGTGCTATCAATGATGTGAAAACATTAGATAGTAATTACATAGCAACATACTATCCTTGGATTAAAGTTCTTGACGAAGTTAAAAACAAACCTACTTGGGTTCCACCTTCAGTAGTTCTACCAGGTGTTTATGCAAACAATGATAGAATTGGACAAGAGTGGTTCGCACCAGCAGGATTGAATCGTGGTGGTTTAACAGAAGTATTAGAAGCACAAACAAGACTAACCAACTTGGAAAGAGATGATTTATACGAAAATCGTATTAATCCTATCGCAACTTTCCCAGGTCAAGGTGTAGTAGTGTTTGGTCAGAAAACACTTCAAGGTAAACCAAGTGCGTTAGACAGAATCAATGTAAGAAGATTGTTGATTAACTTAAGAAAGTTCATCGCATCAACTTCTAACTTCTTGGTATTTGAACAGAACAATGCGGCTTTAAGACAAAGATTCTTAAATCTCGTAAATCCATATATGGAAGAAGTTCAAGCAAACGCAGGACTTACAGCATTCAGAGTAGTAATGGATGAATCAAACAACACACCAGATGTTGTAGATAGAAACCAATTAATTGGTCAAATCTTTATCCAACCTACAAGAACAGCTGAGTTCATTGTATTAGACTTTGCAGTTCAACCAACAGGAGCAACATTCCCAGAATAATAGGAATATTGATTAAGAAAAACCCCCGATACTCTCGGGGGTTTTTTGTTATGATAATGAAGAGAATAAAATTTGAGAGTTTAACCACCTAACTCACAAGGGTTGTTTCTAATTTTGTGAAACACTACATAACCCACTCGGTTCCAAATTTGTAGTCACCGAAAACCCACAACTCAATAGGTTCTTACGATTACGATATTAACACCTATTTTGGATAAATAGCAAATGTATCAGCGTATTCTGCTATCGTATTGTATTGACTTCTACGATAACCATATTGTGGTTTACTACCACCACGATATCTAATTCTATAATTACCAGTCATCATCATTTCTCTAATAACCGGATTCCACCTAAATTCCATAGGAATACCTTTGTAATGAGCTACTTCATTATAATCATCATTATTATAATCTTCAAGATTTAATCTTGGTTGATTTTGATTAGCTTCATACAATTCCATAGGATTGTGGTTATATTGATAGACATTCATAGTAAATGTCCTATTGTCAAAACCAAAACATCTTTCTACAAAAGTATCTTGGTAATTTCTCGGCATAATACCTAACACGGCATCAGTTGTAAATTCATTTTCCATTTCATTTCCTTTTATATTGTTATCAATCATACTATAATATACTAATTCTTTTTGTAAAAGTCAAGCTTTTTTTTAAATTATTCTTCGTCTTCTTCGTGGTTATCTCTTTCGTAAACTTCTTCTTCACAATCATCACAAAGGAAAAAGCCGTCTATTTCAACACCACATTCTTCACATATTATTTCATCAATCATACTATAATATAAAAACAAAAAATGACAAAGTCAAGTAAAAACTTCAAAAAAACTTCTAAAACTATATCATATTTACCATACACTTTTTTTGATTTTGTTATATTTATTACTGAGTTAAATTATAGGAGAAATAAAGTGGCATTTTTAGACCCAAACGAAATATTTTTTACACCATTTGAACCTAAAATGAAGAATAGGTTTGTGATGGAAATAGATGGTATTCCATCTTATCTTATCAAAACGATGGCAAGACCACAGGTAACATTCGAATCAGTTACTCTTGACCACATTAATGTTAAACGATATGTCAAAGGTAAAGCAACTTGGGCACCAATCAACATCACACTATATGACCCAATTGTTCCATCAGGAGCACAATCAGTTAATGAGTGGATTAGATTACACCACGAATCGGTAACGGGTGTTGACGGATACGCTTCCGAATATAAAAAAGATATCACTTTTAAACTTCTATCACCAAATGGTGAAATCGTTGAACAATGGATTCTAAAAGGAGCATTCATCACAGATGCAAACTTTAATGAATTATCTTGGGAAACAGCAACAGAAGTTGATATTGCATTAACACTTCAATATGATTACGCAATATTAGAGTTTTAGGAGAAAAATTATGTGGGCAATTTTTAAAGACGACAACGACTATAATGAAAAATCAATAATTGGATTTGCGGCATTTGCAGTAATGACAATATTCGCAATCGTTGATTTAGCAACAGGAATAGTCGGAAAAGATTTAGTTATAAATGATATGGTATACAATTCATTTGTATTCATAACCCTTGGTTCTTTTGGTATCGCAGGTGCTGAAAAAATTATGGGTAAAAAATAATAGTTATTAATTCATATTAATCAAGGAGTAAAACAAAATGGCTGAAAATCAGTATGGGTTTCCTACTGAGGTTCTATCTTTACCATCAGAGGGATTATTATATCCTGAAGATAGTCCTATGCGTAGCGGAACAATCGATGTCAAATATATGACAGCAAAAGAGGAAGATATCTTAACTTCCACAAATCTAATAGAACAAGGAGTAGTTATTACCAGATTACTTGAAAGTGTTATTGCAGACCCGAAAGTCAAAATAGACGATATGTTAATCGGTGATAAGAACGCTATAATGGTAGGAACTCGTATTTTAGGATATGGTGCAAACTATGATATAATCCTAACGGACCCAGATACCAGTGAACGAGTAGAATATACGGTTGATTTAACGAAGTTGAAAAACAAAGAAATTGATAAATCATTGTATGAAAATGGAAACAACTTTGAATTTGAATTACCAAATTCAAAAAGAGTTATTGGATTCAAATTACTAACACAAAAAGATGAAAATCAAATAGATGAAATAATGAAAGACTATGAAAAAGTTGAAAAACTTACAGGAGTTTCAAATAGTTTAACCACGAGATTAAAATATCAAATCACATCTATTGACGGAAACACAGACCAAAAAGAAATAGACAATTTTGTTGATAACGAATTCTTAGCACTTGATACAAGAGCTTTTAGAAAATACTTAGATGATATCACACCAGACATTGAGTTGAAGTTTGACTATACGAGTCAATCAGGGAATCTACATACATTAGATGTCCCACTCGGGATTGACTTTTTTTGGCCAGCCGCCGAGTAATAGGGCGGCTATTCACGAAGAACTCTTCAACATCGCCTATTATGGAAATGGGTTTAATCACAACGAACTTTACAATATGCCAGTTCCATTGAGAAGATTCTATGCTCAAAAACTAATTGATGCTAAAAATAAAGAAGCAGAACAAATCAAAAAATCAACACAATCAAATCAAAGTCCAACAGGGCCTCCAACATTTCAAAAATCTTAAAACTTGATATTTATTGATAGGAAAAAACTATGAACAGAAAATATATCAAAGAAAACAAAAAATTAGTCAAAGAGTTCATTGGAGCTTTGGCAAAAGCTGTCGTTCAGAGAAAGGCAGATAAGTTTATCAAAAAACTTTCAAAGGACCCAGAAAACAAAAAAAGTTTTGATACAATTCGTAATCTAACCAAAGATATCGAAATCAAACTTAATAATTTAGAAAAAACAAATCCTGAATTTGTTAAAGATTTTAGAAAAAAGTACGGTTACTAAACTTAATTAATATCACAACAGGACAATATGGCAGAAAAAGCTTTAAATAATGTAAGATTACAGCAAGAGATTACAAAAGAGTTAAAAGACCAGGCAGATTTAGCTAAACTTATTGAAAAGGGTGGAACTGCTATAAATGAAACACTTCAAAAACAAATTGATAAGTCAAAAGAATTAACAAAACTGTATGAAAAAAACGCTGAGTCAATTGGGCAACAATTAGAATCTCTTGAAGATGTAGGTAGCACGATTGAAAAGTCAATCAAAGGTATACCGTTTATTGGTGGAATGTTAATTGATGCGTTTGGATTAAAAGATTTAGGTGAACAATTCCAAAATGTATTTTTAGATACGATTAAAAGTGGTGGTAGTTTAAAAGCAGTATCGACATTTCTAATGGGACCCGCAGGAATTGCTGCAGCATTTGCCGGTATATTATTGGCAATTAGAGCAATTAGAAAAGCTTCATTTGATTTATCAGAAGATTTAGGTGTTTCAAGAAAAGAAGCAAAAGACTTATTACCAGCGTTAAAAGCTTCTCAACTAGCATTTAATGCTATCGGTATGGACGGAAGTAAAATTCAATCTACACTAAAACAAATCGGTACTGAGTTCGGTTCCTTAGAAAATATGACTGTAAAGAATGCAGTTAACATCGAACGATTTGCACAACATGCAGGTGTAGCAGGAAATGAAATCGTTAAGTTCAACAAAGTAATGATGGACTTAACAGGTTCTTCATTTGATGTTGCAACTAATATGGCTAAAACAGCTGTCAGTATGGCTAAGTCTGCTAATGTATCGACTGGCAAAGTATTGAGTGATATAGCTTCAAATGCAGAAGCCTTTGCAAGATTCTCAATGGACGGGGCAAAAGGTATGGCTCAAGCGGCAATTGAAGCTGCAAAAGTAGGAGCAAGTTTATCCGTAGTATTAGGGGCAGCAGACAAACTATTAGATTTTGAATCAAGTTTGACCGCACAATTTGAAGCACAAGTTCTAACGGGTAAACAATTAAATTTAGAAAAAGCAAGACAATTAGCACTTGACGGGGATATCGCAGGATTAACCACGGAGGTTCAATCAGTTATTGGTTCATTAGGTGATATACAATCTATGAATGTAATTGAACGAGATAAGTTGGCCGCAGCAATCGGTATATCGGTCCGTGAATTACAACAAATTTCTCGTGGAGAACAAATACAAGGTAGAGCTACCGTACAAGATAAATTAGATGTAACGAATAAACTATTAGCAGCCGGTAATGACGATGCTAGAGCAACATTAGAAAAACTTGAAAGTGGTATTGATACAAATCAAACACCTAACTTATTTCAATAAGGAATGAAATGATAACAATTAATCCAGACAAATTAGTAAATAATGCAAACACATCAGGTGAATTTATATTTCGTGGTGGGTTGGCTTTACAAGCTGAACTGGGTGCTCAAAACGTTAGACAATTCGGAAGATTTTTAAGAACACCACAAGGTGCAAGATTCGTTGCAAAACAAGCATTATTACAAAGAGCTAATCCAAATAGAAATTATATCATTAGTGAACCAGGTGAAAAAGATAAACGAGGTCGTAGTGGTATTTTTCAAAACTCAAGAACATACAATCCATTAGCACCAGTCTTATCAAAGGCTTTACCACAAGAATTAACATCTTTAAAACCACCAAGACATTTACAAGATGCTGGAACTATATTTAGAGATACAATTAATAATATTGGAAAGATTTTCGGTAAAGATGTCCCACCAATTTCAGGTGAAAAGGCAGTAACATTTTTTTCAAAAGATAAGAAAGTAAATCTACAAGTTAGTTATGGTGGTGATTTAGGACTAACCAAAAAATTGGATTCCGGAACAGATTTACCAGAAGATTTTATAAAATTTAGAATTAGAGACGCTGTAAATGGAAAGTGGATTATATTTCCAGCACTACTAAGTGGTGGTATTACGGACAATTCATCAGCTGAATCTTCACCAACACAATATATTGGTAGACCAGACAAAGTTTATGTTTACGGTGGATACACAAGAAGTATAAGTTTTACAATCAATGTTGTTGCAACAACTGAAAAAGATATTCCAATCATATGGGAAAAAGTAAATTACGCAAAAGGTTTAGTATTACCACAATATAAAGACTTTACAGATATTGGTGTTAACGAAAGACCAGTTGCACCTATCGTTAATTTAACATTAGGAGATTTATACAACGATACACCAGGATTCTTTACTTCGGTTAATATGTCGATACCAGAAAATGCTACTTGGGAACTACAAGAAGGAAAGCAAGTTCCACATTTATGTACATTAGCTTTTGAGTTTACATATATCGGAAAAGAAAATCCAACTATGCAATCAAAACAATTTGACAATATATCAAAATTATTTAAATTCAAAGAATCAGATGACGAAAAACCTTTATCATTTACAAAAAGATTCTTATCAAGAGAACAAAGAAAGTCAGTAAGAGAGAGTTTTCAAAAAGATATTGATAGTGGAATTTCCAGAAGAGATGCTAGAAAGTTAAGAAGAGCAAGAAGAAGAGGACTAAGACAGGAAAATAGAAATGCCTAATCGTCACAACATATCAAAATTATTAAAAGATGAAAATGGGACACGATATCTAAGTAGATTAGAGTTTCCAACAATACCTATTCGTGATACTGATATATTCATCAAAGGAATATTCGGTGAAACATTTATGAATGTAGCACACAGAGTATACGGAGATAAAGACTTATGGTGGGTAATTTCAAGAGCAAACCACCAATCAGACTCAATTTATATGATACCAGGAAAGGAATATCGTATTCCACAGAATGTTAACATTATACTACAAGAGTTTGAACATCTAAACAGATAATGATTAAAACAGAAAACATCAATGCAAGAGTACAAAAGGCTTTATTTCGAAGAATTGAAGCGGTCAATAAATTAAAGTTAAAAGGAACCAATAAAGATAAAGAAACCTTCTTTGAAGTGGGTAATGCTTTTGACATTCAAGATAATAATAATCCAATAGAACAAGAATACTTTCGTTCACCTTGGGCTCGTGTAAGTATTGCAGTCCCAAATGTAAAAACTGATTCAGATATAATTCACCAAATGATAAGTTTGTCAAGTTACTTAAATACAGATGAACAAAATCAGTATGTAGGTGTATTGGGTTATAATGGTAAAGACCAAAACGGAACGACAAGTTATATTCAAGGATATAATGAAAGTGAAAATAATAGATTTCGTGGGCACTCCGGTATAACCGGTATAACGGCAAATCAAAAAGAGTTCTATACACACTCATATACTGTGAATTGGAATTGTCCAGACCCAGTTTACTTTGACCAAGTATTTGAACCAGCATTTTTAAAGTTAGGTTCAACTATATTAATGGAATTTGGTTATGGTAGAGAATTTGAAAAAGGAACTAAAATACCACAATTAACAGTAGAAGATGTTAAAGACTTGTTGAATCCAGCAAAGTCTAAAGTTTCAACCAGAGAAAGAAACTTAATTGCACCACAAAATTACTTTTGTGCAGTCGGAACAGTTCACAAGTTTGATTGGAAAATAGATTCTTCTGGTGGTTATAGTGGTGATATACAGGTTATTTCTATGGGTATTAATCCATTGTCTGAGAGCTCTGACCCAGGTGACGAATCTGATAGACCAACTGATAACAAAATACAAAATATTATACAATTAAACTCCATAGGAAAACAATTATTAGAAACTGGTGTGGAAAGTGAGGGATTCGGTGAAACAGAATTACAATCAGTCATTGAATCTACAACTGACAATTATAATAATGTTCAAACTTTATTGAAAGCGGGAGTATCTTTCAAAGCAGCAGTTAAAAACTTAGATAAAGTTTTGGATAAATATTTACCAGATGAAGAAAAATTTGTAGGTAAAACTTATTATCAAAATCCTGCAGACGAAACTTTCGGTGAGGAGCTTATAGAATCTTTTATTAAAAGGGAGGTAGAGACACCAGTCATCGATTACAAATTCAAAGATGGTGCAATGTATTTTAATTTTAATCAAAGAAACTTCGAAGAAAATGAAAAACTTAAATCAAGATATCTTATGTCTTGGGGTTGGTTCGAAGATATTATTCTGAATAGTTTTTTCGAGTTAAAAAGTGGAGACCTTGTAATACAACAAGTAAGAAGCGTAGATGAAAGTGGTATGCAAAACCTTTGTAAGTCAAATGATTATCTTTATTCATTAGGATTAGACTCAGTAATTCTGCCAGGTAAAACCCACGAACTTTTAATGAAGCCATTTGGTAATTTTGACGACTCTGAAAAAAAATCTGCGTTGGAAAAAGTATACAATAGTTATGAACCAGAAACGCTTCGTAAACTCGATGTAACAAAGACAATTTTCGAAATGATTGATGATAAGTTTAATGACTTTGATACCAAAACTACCATTGTGAATCCAGATGTAGATATTTTTGAAACTGATGAAGAAGGTTTTGAAACTTTTACAGATGATTACACAGAAAATCCAGAAAATTTTGAATCTGATTCTGGTATTATAAGAAATATGGTTTTCCCAATTGAAATGTATCAAAAACATTTTGAATCAACAACATCACTTAGACAGGCAATACAAAGTTTTTGGTCAGATGTTTCAGGAATGTATGGTGGTTATTGGAGATTTGTATTAGGTCAAGAACAAACATCAGATATTGGAAAAATAGGTGTGGGAGAACTTGGTCTGGTCGATACATTGAATCCAGATGAACTAAAAAATGAAACTAAATTTTCTGAAATAAAATTTGCAAAAGAAAAAGATTTAGACAAGATAAAAAAGGTTTTTAAGTTTTCATTATCATCACAAGATTCTATTGTAAAAGACTTCGACATAAGTTTAGATATCAGTGCAGAGGCTGCAACATTAGCAAGATATGGTAGTTTCAAATCACAAGGTACTAACAAGAAAAAACCATCTACTTTATCTGATGTATCGATAGATGCTTGGAATATATTACAAGAAAGAGGTAAACCTGAACTATTGGAATCACAAAAAGGAACTCTTGAATTATACAAAAAGTTTAAAAATTTACAGGGTTCAATTGGAGAAGACATAAAATATCCTTCAGATGATGGTGTTGGAAAATCTTATCAAGGTGATTATGGTTCAAATAGAAAGGCAAGAACATTAGGTGAAGATGGTATCGAGTGGAACGAAGTAGACCTAATCAAAGAAGACTTAAAACAACAAATAGAAAAAATAGAAGAAGACACTATAAAACACTACAAAGGTATTGGTATATATAATGGTTCAGCAAATATGTCTTCATATTTTAAAAAAACAATGCTTTACTTATTAAAAACCGCAAAACTTAAAGGAGTTAAATCTTCAATCAAAGGACAAGTTCCTATACCGGTATCTATTTCAATGACATTAGATGGAATCGGTGGTTTAAAAGTCGGAGATATATTTAAGATTGATTATCTACCTAAACCATATAGAGAATTCACTTACTTTGTAATTAAAAAAGTAGACCAAAAAATATCAACATCTGGTTGGAGTACTGATATAGAAGCATATATGCAATTTAACGGAGAAGCATACTTTTCTGCTAATCCAGATAGAGAATTAAGTATAGATGAAGCCTCTATAAAGAAGTTATTTGAATTTACAGATTTATCCATAGAAGATGTTTCCAGAAATTTATCACCAATCGGTCAAGAGAAAGTTGATAACTTAGTGAAAAGTTTTACTACTGGTATTGCAGAACTGGAAAAACTAAGACAAGAATATGATACCATTAAAAATGATGATGATAAGAAACAAAAAACAGATTTGGCTGTATTACTTAGAAATATAGAATCCAAATTTGGTTCAATAGAGTCTATTAAAACTGAAATAGAAGGAACTCTATTAGATATAAAATCTAAAAGTGAAGTAAATAAAAAATATTCAGAGGTTCGTGAAGATACCATTGAGTGGTTAACTAAAACAGATATTCCAGCTGGAGCAGGTGCTGGTTACTATACAACAAACCAATTCTTTGGAAGTTTACAAAACACTTGGTGGATTCCCGTAAAGAAACCAACTGAAAAGAAAATAACCTATGTACGTTGTTATGATAGAAGAACAACACATCCGGATGAAAGATTTAAACTATTTGGTCGTCAACAAACAGTAGATGAAGTAGAGGGTTGGTCAGTTGGTAACGATAGAATACAATCAAAAAAACTTTTAGAAAAAAGAGGTGGAGCTTTTGGTTATTAGTAAATAAATTACATTTTGATTATATAAATCAATACTTATAATAAATGGTTATAGTAAATACAGATATTCTATTCAACCAATTAAAACAACACATACAATCAAAACCATTTGTATTATTACAAATGTATTCAGATGTTCAAAAGCATCCACAAGAAAATCGTATCAGTTGTTATTGGGTTGATTTTCAATTCGAACAATATATTGTTCCAGTTCATCATACGGAAAAGTTTCGTGACACATATGATTTAATCACAACCAATCAAACCATTTATGTAGATGATTTAAAACAATATCGACATAACGCATTAGTAATATCAAATGATGTTCGTGATATGAATTGGTCGTGGTATCAACAAAGTAATAAGCCATATGATATGGACCAACACTTAACAAACGCTCACCATCATCAATATAGACTCAATTATGATAAACAAAACATCAATGATGTTATACCATTGGTGAAACACGCAGAATACTTTCAACCAATATCAAAAGAATTGTATAAACAATATGAACAACACGACCAAACCATATTGGAAGAACTATACCAAATAGAACGCAATGGATTAAAGACTTATGAAAAAATCATATATTCAGAATACAATCCATTTACTTCAACCGGAAGACCAAGTAATCGTTTCGGTGGATTAAACTTCGCAGCTCTAAACAAATCAGACGGAAGTAGAAAACAATTCATCAGTCGTTTTAACAATGGAGTTCTGGTAGAAATGGACTTTGATGCTTATCACTTACGATTAATCGGAGAGATTATCGGTTATGATTTTCCAAACACATCAGTCCACGAACATATGGCAGAACTATATGGATTACCTTATGATGAAGCAAAAGCACTTTCATTTAAGTATTTGTACGGAGGAATCACAGATGAGGTATCAAACAACCCATTTTTCTCAAAAGTAAACGATTATATTAAATTACTTTGGAACGACTTTAAAACTAATGATTTTGTAGAATCTTATATTTATAATAGAAGAATATATAGAAAAAATCTACAAGATATGAATCCAAATAAATTGTTCAATTATATGATACAATTAATGGAAACAGAAAACAATATCAAGATTTTAAGTAAATTGCAACCTAAATTACAACAATACGAAAGTAAGTTGGTATTGTATAATTATGATTCATTTTTATTTGACTTTGATACCAAAGACGGATTAGAGTTTTTAAAAATGGTAAAGGAAACAATTGAAAGTGATGGAAAATATCCGGTTAAAACCAGCAGAGGTGTTAACTATCACGAAATGGACGATATAACGGAGAAATTTAAATGAACGATTTAAAGAAATTATCAACGATTACCACAAGATATAAAAAAGAAGGCGTGGTAAATCCAGTAAACCAAAAATATGATTTCAAAAAACCAACGATAATCAGTATGTCAAAACAAGATATGGAAACTTTACATCAAGACGGAACATTAGAAAAAGACGGAATAACAATCGTATATGAAAAATAATTGGAAAAAAATACTCAATGAGTTAAGTTATAGAGTTTCATCAGGAATTCCAGATTTAACCAACGAACAACACTTAATGAAATTGTGGGACATTTTAAAAGAACACAATTGGTCAGTTGATACTCGTATGGAGTTATTAAAAAACCTAACAGAAAAGACCACTATCAATGAAGTAAAAGGAGATACATCATCCACTACATTTTTCCACGAAGTAATAACAGGTATTGTTGTTGCTGGTAAAAAGGGGCCTTTCAAAACCGGTGAAGATGTAAAAAAGTTTTTTGATAACAAAACCATAACTGCAGTAAAAGGTTCTGGTGCTACACCTACTGATGTTATGAAACTACCACATTCCAGATTTTTAACGAAAGATGTTATACCAAATAAAAGCGTAGTTTCAGACGCTATTGCACTTGGTAATTCCATTGTAAAGAATCTTGGAAGGGGTAAAAAAGTTTTATGGACTGGACCAACTAACGATGCATCAAGATTTGGTGCTGGTGATATTGGTGCTAATTTTAGTGGTTATGGCGAAGTTGGTGTATCATTGAAAAAAGGAAAGGGTCAATTAAAAAATCTTACCGTAAATACATTTTTCCAAGCGTTAGGTTTACCAAATGTTAATTCTAAATACTTCTTAGATAATTATCTTGAACATTGGGATGCTATGTGTAAAGATTGGGTAAATTTAGTTGAAAAAACATTTAATAACAAAATCAAAGGTGATAACAAAGAAGAAGCTAAAAAAATATTTTCTAAACATAAAAAAGAAACTTGGGACGGGTTCCAAAAAGAAACCATAACAAAAGATGAATTGAAAGTTTTAAATAATGCTCTTGATATGGAAATCAATAAAACAAAATTCAGAGATATTTGTAGAAAAATATATGAAGATTATGGTATGGAATGGAACAATCTAAGAGATAAACATTTTGATAATATTTTTAAAGAATTTTCAAATGAATATGATGACGATATTAGAAGAGGATTACATAACTTATTTAAAAGACAATTGAGTATTGGAAATACAAGTTTATTCTATGCAGCAAAAGGTGGTAAAACATTTTGGTTTATTCCGAGTGAAAAACTTTATAATCAAACATTATCAGAAGATGAATTTATTGCAGACTATGAAACCAGAGGTAGTGGAAGTGGTTATGCATTTATACTACACGTTGGTACACAAGAAACTGGTGTTGTAGGTTCCATAACCATTATGTTCAGGTGGAAACAAGGACAAATGAATGGGTTTCCAGACACAACATCAGATTATAAATTGAATAAATCAGATTGGTCAGATTTACTTGGAGCATTTAGAAGATAATGAAAACTCAACTACTATGTACCTTTACTTCTAAACCAAGATTAAACGATACCTTGGATATCATTATCACTTGTAATGAAGTCTTGTATGAAAAAGTATATGTGTTTCAAAATGAAAACGACTTGGGTCAGTTAATCTGCACATACAACATAGAATACAAATACGATTATGAAGAAAGCATTATTGATACCATATCTTTACACAGAAAAAAACAATCCAACACACTCTACACAATCAACGCACTAAACGAAGTTATCAGAGAAAAGAACGGAGGAGTTCTGGACAAATCTTATATGGTGGATTGGAACGAGTTCAACAATACATTACTTCTGACAAACGAAATGGGATTACAAAAAATCCCTACCAAAATCTACCAAATCGTAGATACAACTTCTTGGAAAAAATAAAAAAAAACACTTGACATTGTCAAAAAATGTTTGTATATTAGTATATAAGTTTTTT
>Ga0102963_1000057_pt1 | contig 41614 bp, 35 predicted proteins | sample SalPon2_C_H2O_MG_2_FD_84522 | JGI IMG/M metagenome (GOLD analysis project Ga0102963, IMG submission 84522) | Salt pond water microbial communities from South San Francisco under conditions of wetland restoration - Salt Pond MetaG SF2_C_H2O_MG | ecosystem: Environmental > Aquatic > Non-marine... | reverse complement strand
AGCTAGCTATATTCGCATTTATAATGTTGTTTCCATTAAACGTTAGCAATATAGAAAGCTATGTAGAAAAAGAAAAATTTACACTGATTCATATAAATGCAAAGTGGAATAAAAAAAATGACGTTAAAGTTCCACAAATCCCTAACTGTAATATTCAATATGCTTTTTTAGAGGACCAAAAAGAATCATTTAGAAAAAATGTTAATTATGTTCCAGTTGTTGTGTTGTACAAAGGAAACCATGCGGTACGACAATGGTCTGCAGACATATCTTTTAAGCTTGAAATAAACAAAAAAGAGATATTAGATGCAATAAAAAGGGCAAGTCAATAATAATGAGATTAATAGAAAAAATAATAGTTCACTGTTCTGCAACACCAGAAGGCAGGGATATTTCTGCAGCTACTATTGATAAGTGGCACAAACAAAGAGGTTGGTCTGGTATAGGGTATCATTATGTCGTTAGACTAGACGGCTCTATTGAGTACGGTAGAATGGTGGATAAGGTTGGAGCTCATTGTAAGGGACACAATAAATCTTCTATTGGAATTTGCTACATAGGAGGCTGTGATTCTGACATGAACGCTAAAGACACTAGAACACCTCAGCAGATAGCTAGCATGCTAGAACTTATCAGAATATTAAAGAAACTGCATCCAGGCGTAGAGGTATTTGGACATAGAGACTTCTCTACTAAAGAGTGTCCAAGCTTTGATGCTAAAAACGAATATTGCAATGCCTAAGAAAAAATTTAAAGATACTAAAGTAGGTCAGTTTTTACTGAAAAAGCTGCCTGGGTTTGTTGGAGATGTTTTACCAGAAAAAGGTGTATTGGGTGTTGTGAAGAATCTTATAGATAACGACCCAGATGTAAGCCCAGAAGAAAAAGCTAAAATGCATGAAGAGCTTGTGGAGCTTTACAGTCTTGAGATTGCAGATAGAGACTCTGCAAGAAAGCGTGAGGTTGAAAAAGCAAAGACGGGTGGATTTGACCTTATGTTTAATCTTACTGGCATTATAGGTCTTTTTGCTTTCGCTTTTATTATATACGCCATTGTATACCTTGAAGTTCCAGAAAACAATAAAGAAGTTTGGATTCATTTAATAGGAATCTGTGAGGGAATTGTTCTAAGTATTTTTGGATACTTTTACGGAAGCGCAGTTCGGAAGAACAACGACTAGCTTAACTTTTTGCTTTTATTAAAATATTATCTTTGCATAAACGTATTCAAACTTTATGGCAAGAATAAGCACTTACGCTTTAGATACGAATGTAACCAAGAACGATAAAGTTATTGGAACGGACTCAGCTGGGTCGGTGACCAAGAACTTTAGACTGACTGATGTTGCTGGTATTGCAAACCAAGAGATAACAGTTGCTGGACAGCTTGTATATCAGTTCAGGCAAAATATATCGGAGGGTTCATTAACAGATTTATCAGACGGAACTGCTTTTTCTTCTGTATCTAGGTTTAGACTAAGTGAGGTTGATATTCCAGGTCATAACGTAGAAGACTTTTTACAAGAATACGAGAAAAAAAGAATCATTGTTGTAGATATAGATGATAAAAATAAGTATGGGATTTATGATGTCGAAGAGATTATAGAGGATACAAATAACTCAAACTATTATTTTTTTACATTGAACTACCATAATGGAAACGGTTCTTTGACTTTGGATAATTATTTTATTGTAGCAATGTATTCACAAGACGCTACATACAGACATAGTCAGAGCTCTGCAAGCACGCAGTGGACGGTAAACCATAATTTAAACAAATTCCCGTCTGTTACAGTTACTCTTTCAACGGGGCAACAAGGAATTGCAGATGTAAATTATACAGACAAAAACAACTTAACGATAAACTTTTCAGCTGCAAAAAGCGGATATGCGTACCTAAACTAATAACACCATGGCTATTAAATTTTTAAATCATTTAGACTTAACACAAAACGAGTTTCAGAATGCTGCGTTACACAATACAGAGGCTTCTGACATTACATCACCAGTATCTGGTCAAATTATATTTGATAACGGAACAGGCGTAAATAAATTAAAGTATTATGATGGAAGTAACTGGCTTCCTTTGAGTGGAGACTATTCGCACCCATCTCACACAGCTCGTACAATAGACCTTGACGCAACTGGGGCTTCTGTTATTAGTACTATTGATTTTACCAGTGATGGTTTTGGTCATGTTACTTCAGCAAGTGCAACAACAAGAACTTTAACTTTATCTGATTTAGGTTATACAGGTGCGACTGATGCAAACAACTACGTACACCCTAACCACACAGGTCATGTTACTTCTACAGGAGATGGAGCAACTGTTTTGACTGTTTCTGCAATTACAGGGCAAACAGCGCTTACTTCTGGGTTAGCTGGCACTGATGAATTTGTTATTAGCGATGATGGTGTAATTAAGAAAATGGATGTAAGCGTTTTAGAGACTTACATGCAAGACAACCTTACCTTTACTAGTAATACAGATGTAGATGTTAGTGTTGCTAACCTCATCACAAGGTTAGGTGAGATATCTGAAAATGTAACTATTGGTGATGCATCAGATGTTACTGTAACTATACCTGGAGATTTAGTTGTTACTGGTACAACAACAACAAACAATGTTGAAACTGTTTCTACATCAAATGGAGTTATATTTGAAGGTAATAATGCTGATTCAAATGAATTAACGCTTTTAGCTGGCTCACTTACATCAGACCAAACCATAACACTTCCAGATGCAACTGGCACTGTTGCGTTGACGTCCGAACTTCATGACGCTGTAACTCTTACTGGTTCTTATGACTATATCACTTTAAGCGGCCAGCAGCTTACATTAAATCAGATTGACTATACAACTGATATTGCAAATACACCAACAATACCAACGGTAAACAACGCTACAATTACACTATCGGCTGGAAACGCTGGTATTACAATGGACAGCGATAATCAGTTTACTACTAACCAGTCAGGAAACGAAGAAATCACAATATCTCACGCAGATACGTCTTCTCAAGCTTCTGTAAATAACTCAGGAAGAACATATATTCAAGATATTACTCTTGATACATTTGGACACATTACAGGTATTACATCTGCTACAGAAACAGTAACAGATACTCAGTTAGCAACAAAAGAAGCTGATATTGATGTTTCTAATACAACATTCATAGCAAATAAAAGAGCTACAATTAATCACGCTCTTAACTCTGAAAATGTAATTGTACAAATGTACGACAAAACTACTGGAGCTGTTGTTCACGCAGATGTAGAGCACACAAGCGACGGAAGTACTATTAGTAAAAATCACGTAAGAATCGAGTTTGGAGTAGTTCCAGATAATGATATTAGAGTAATTATGATTGACGCTAAAGACGGCGCATCATCAGTTACTCCATCTTACTCATAATAATTAAATAAAATATGGCCAAAAAGTTTTTAAGCGACATAGAGCTTGATGCAGGATTAGTAGATGTAAATGGTAATAAAGGTACATCTGGCCAGATACTTTCATCTACAGGAACAGGTGTTGATTGGATAAGCCAAGATGACATAACAGCTGGACAAGTTGACAAGGCTCTTTCACTTACATTACAAGTAAAAAACACAGAGTCTGTGGCACTAACAAAAGGACAAGTTGTTTGTGCAGCTCCATCTGCGACCCCTCCGTCTGGAAATGTCATTGAAGTAAAACTTGCAGATAACAACGGTACAGATAGTATGCCAGCTATTGGTATTCTAAACGAAGGCTTAGACGCTGCAGGTGGTGCAAATGATGAAGGCGAAGCTATTATGTTTGGTCGTATTTCTGGTATAAACACGTCTGCATTTTCTGTAGGCGATGAAGTTTTTGTTTCAGACACTCCTGGTGGGCTAACCGCTACAAAACCAACTGGAGTAAAATACATTCAGAAGGTTGGGGTTATAATGCGTGATGATGCTTCCAATGGTACAATAGAAGTATTTGGTGCGGGAAGAACAAACGACGTGCCAACTCCTTTATATGTAGACCACGCTAATCAGCGCTTAGGAATTAGAAAAACATCCCCAAGCTCAGAGCTTCACATAAATAACGACTCTGCATTACCACAATTAACATTGTCTAATGCGCCAGTTGGTGGATATGGAGGTGGTGGTAAAATTATAATTGAAGGAGGTACTGGCGACTATGTTTACGGTTCAATAGAGTTTAAAAATGGAGGCAGTAGAGATGCTACATTTGCCTATTCTGCAGCGTCCAGACAAATGTCTTTCATAGTAAACGAAAGAAATGTCGCTACAAATGGATACTTCAGGTTTTATAATGTGTCCACTAAAGTTGCCGAGATAAACGCAAATGGAATATACGGAAATGTATTCTATGACCAAGGGAATACTTCTTATTACGTAAACCCTGCTTCAACTGGAAATTCATTCAATGCTTTAGGGTACGCGCATATACGTGGAGGAATTACTACAGATGGAAGTGCAAGAAGTTACACATGGAGAGCGTTAGATAATACTGAAAGTTCTAGCACTAGATATCAGAAGATAGCCAGAATAACAAGTGGTCAATCATCTAGATTTATTATAGAGCTTGCTGGAAGAAGCACCTCTTATGGTGATGTGTCGTTACCAGCAATGGGATATATTGTTGGTCAATTAAATAACGATAACAACTACGACTTAGTGTTTTACAACCACAGTGGTGAAGACACGGTTGTTGATGAAGTAGGACAGGTGGACGTTAGCACAACGTCTACTGATATATATATAAAGGTCTCTAGTTTTTCAGAAGTAACAGCTCATGCTCATATAAGTGATGGGACTATTGCTGTAGACAGCACAAGTGCTGGAAGCACAGAACCTAGTAATTATATAGCTGCAACAAATATAACAGTATGGAATAGTAGAAACGACGGTTCTGGTTCAGGATTAGATGCTGATTTATTAGACGGAGAACAAGCTGACGATTTTGTTCATGTTACTGGCGACACCATGACTGGTGCGTTGACTGCATCAGGAGGTATTAATGGATTAACTTTAGCTAATGGAATTAGTGGCTCCAACTTTAATATTACTGGAGTAAACCAATTAAGTATTAATGACCCAGGTGAAGGCATTTTATTTGGCGGCGGAACGAATAATGTTACACTATATGCTATTGACGATTCTACCGATAACAAGATGAATTTTAGCGGAGCATCTGAGCTTCAAATAAACGGCAGTAAGGTATTTCACGACGGATACCATCCTAATGCAGACACTTGGACAACCGCAAGAACAATTACTATAGGCAGCACGGGAAAATCTGTAAATGGTTCAGCAGATGTATCTTGGAGTTTAAGCGAAATTGGTGCGGCTGCATCATCACACACACACACATGGGCTGATATATCTGGAGAGACCGCTAACTCTGTTAATAGTTGGGGAGGATTAAGACATCAAACAAATGATGGGTATATAGACTTCGGTCCTGCAAACTCATCGTATGCTCATATATATACAGATATGCCTAGTTTTTATCTTAATAAATCACTTACGGTTCTCGGGGGCAGCCAAATTAATCAAAATGATATAAGAGCTAAAATCTTATACGATAAAGACAACACCTCATATTATGTAAACCCAAATGGTACTAGCGTGATGAGCCAAATATATCTAGATAATTGGCTTGTTCATAATGGAGACACAAATACTTTTATGGGGTTTGCAGACGCAGATACTATTAGGTTTGTGACAAACAACGCTGAAAGGATGGAGATAAGCAATGGAGGGGTTGTGTTTGGCGGAGGAGCTGCAGCTGCCAAGCCAGTTCACGTCGCCACTTCTGACCAAGGAACCGCTAGAATACGTATTGAGAACACTAATGCAAGCGGAGATACTTTTGATTTGATTTCTGGCGTTCATAATGTGACTCAAGAGGGATTCTCTATATATCAAGAAAACGCAAACGCTACTAGACTCAGGATAGATGATGACGGAAATGTCAAGATAGGTAGTGGAGCACCGTCAGAAAAATTAGACGTAGACGGAAGTATAAAGTCTAACGCTACCATATGGACAGGATATGACTCTGGAGTTGTTGGCTCTGTTTCATGTTCTGATTGGTTTAGAAGCTCTGGCTCTAGTGGTTGGTTTAATGCAACATACAGTGGTGGAATACACATGCAAGACTCAACTTGGGTTAGAGTATATAATAACAAAAAGTTTTATAATCAAAACACTATAGAGTCTAATACAGCAATGTATGCTCCCATATTCTATGATAGAAACAACACTGGATATTTCTTTAACGGAGATGCTTCTAAAGACAATGTAGATTTAGTTACAGGTTCAAATTACGCTATTAACGTTTTAGGAACCATCTCAGGAGGCCATAGAAAACATGGAAACTTAGAAACTCCTGAAATGCAATTTAGTGTTGGTGGAGGCACTGACCTTAACTGGAAAAAACTTTGCGATTTTGTTATAAGTGACTCTCTTTATTCTGGATGGGGTGCTGAAATAGAGATAACGGACTTTAGCGGAAACTATGGTAACGCGACATATAATGGAGGGGAGCTTTTCAAAGGAGCACTAAGTATATACCACTGGGGAGGTTCAGGAACATATACAGAAACTCCTTATGCAAATATACCTTACGCAATGAGAAGCTATGTAAGGTGGTACAAAATACAAGAATCTGGTCAAAACAGATATCAACTTCAAGTTAAATCTCCAGGAAACTTCCGACAGTTATATGTAAAAGTTAAGCCAGGGATTGGAAATCATATTGCTGATATTATATCATACGCTAACGACACCGATGGGGCGACCTCTGGTGGAACTGCATATGCATCAATACAAAATGCTGATTTTAATCACGAATTTGCAGGTGATATTTGGACTAATGATAGTCGTAGTATAGGTTGGAAAAACGCATATGGAAGCCCTTATTTGCAAACTTACTATGGAAGTATAACAACAAGCGCATCTGTTTATATTGGAGGTGCTACAGGAAATGGTCAAGATTTATATTGCGACGACCTCCGCAGCAATAAAGTGTTTGATAGAGCAGCTACGGCGTATTACTTTGAAGGTGGAAATACTGGGGATTCTATAAGGGTTGCTGGTGATGTTGTGGCGTATTACTCTTCAGACGAAAGACTTAAGGATAATATCAAGCCAATAGAAAACGCATTAGACAAAGTTAAAGCATTAAATGGTGTTACTTTTGAGTGGAATGAAAAGTCGCACAAGACTACAGGTAAGAAAGATATTGGTGTCGTTGCTCAAGAAGTAGAGGAAGTATTCCCAGAGATTGTAGAGACAAGAACTAATGGATATAAGGCAGTAGATTATCAAAAGTTAACAGCTGTACTTATTGAATCAGTAAAAGAACTTTCTGCTAAAGTAGAAGCTTTAGAAGCAAAACAATGTAATTGTAAATAGTTATGGCAGTACCAAGTAGTGGAACTTTAAGTATGCTAGGATTAGCTAGAGAAAAAGAATATAATAATTATTCGTCAACATCAACGCCTACAGGTCCTTATTCCTTGTATGATTTAGTAAGAGGAGGTAACACACACGGTAGTGGAGTAAGTTTTGCCCAAACAAACACAATGAGTTCTTCTTATCCGAGTAGTACAACGCCTTATGAAATGAGTGATTGGTATGGTTATGACCACGATTATTCGTCGCTAATATCTTTTTCTAGTGGGCCCGTAGCAACAACAGGAGCCTTAGCCTGTGCTCAAGGAGCTCCGTCTGCTACATATTACCATGACGGCTCAGGAACATTTCCAGCTGTAGGTGATAATGTGTATACTAATTCATCTGGAACTACAGCTTTATCTAATGGATATTATAAAATATTTACACAATATATGCAGGTTAGTAGCGGGTCTGTTAGTTTAATAAATAATTGTAGATAAAATTACTATTAAAAAATTAGTATATTTGGAATATAAATATTTAAGTTATGAATATATCATATGAATGGAAGATTACGGCTTTAAAAAAAGCACCATCACTAGACGGATTGTCAGATGTAATCACACACGTAAGATTTGACTATACTGGAACCGACGCTGATTCTGGTGAGTCTTACACATTTAGTGGCGCATGCCCTATATTACCTCCAGACCCTAATGCATTTACTCCTCTAACAGAGGTTTTAGAATCTGATGTAATTTTATGGGCACAAGCAAATCACCCAACAGACCACATGAATTCTGTTATTGAGAAAGCAATATCAGATAAGGTTACTCCTAAAAATGAGGAGGTAAGTACCGATGAGGTTTCTTGGCTAACTTCTCCAGAAGAACAGGTAGAAGAGCCTACAGAAGAATAATAATAATTAAAATTAAATAAAATGGCAAAATCAGTTAAGGACATTCCTGTCCAAGCAACAATTCAAATCGACGAAAAAATTCTAAACAGTATTCGTCAAATCAGACAAATTCAATCCAACATACAAGTAGAAGTTGGAGCTATAGAGGCTCAAAAACATCTAGCACTTCACAAGCTACATGAAGAAGGCGAAAAGTTACAATCTATTATGGTTGAGCTCGAAAAAGAACACGGTAAGGGAAGTATCAACTTAGATACAGGAGAGCTTACTCTTGATTCACCTGATAATGGAAATTCGTAAGATATCAATAGGAGCAGACTACAAGGGTAGCGCCATGCACTACATCTTAGGGCAAGATGTTTTGAATGGTAGCCATACTATTCATCTTATTGATTTTGACAAGGATAAAGAGTCATATCTTATATATATAGAAAAAGATAATGAAGTTTTTCTTTGGAAAGAATTTAACAAGAATATACCTGTATCCATAGAGTATAACATTTATTTTTAAATGAAATCACCGTATTACTTCATCATTAAACCTGTTGGAGATGAATACGTGAATGAGGTCGAGATAGCTGGAAAGAAGATAATTGTAAATTCAAGTGTAGAAGACCATAAGCACGTAAATCGTCTTGGAGAAATAGTGCATATCCCTGGCAGATATAAAGGAAGTATATCGGCTGGGGATATTATCATTGTACACCATAATATATTCAGGATTTACTATGACATGAAGGGTAGGCCTAAAAAGTCACCAAACTTCTTCAAAGACGGTCTTTATTTTATTGATGAAAGTCAGTTTTATCTTTATCATAATGGAGATAGATGGAACTCTGTAGACAACTTCTGCTTTGTTAAACCTATCGACAAAGAAAATTCGTATCTTTATGAGGAGGGTGAAGAACTCAATACAGGTGTTTTGGTTTATGGTAATGACAATTTGAGTAAACTAGGTGTTAGCGAGGGAGACAAAATAAACTTCACAAAAAACAGCGAATATCGTTTTGACGTAGATGGAGAGATTGTGTATAGAATGAGAACAAATGATATATGCACAGTATTATAGTATGACCAATATAAAAGAAATAAAAGAAAGAATTATTCAAGCTGGGCATGAAGCAGTAAAGCAATTAATCAAGGTTGCTGAAGAGGAGATTATAAAACCAGACCCAGATGATGAATTGGCAGCTGACAGATTAAAAAATGCAGCAGCTACAAAAAAACTAGCAATATTTGACGCTTTCGAGATTCTAAATCGAATTGAAAATGAGAAGAATATGCTAGAAAACCCAGAAGAGGAAAAGAAAAACTTAACAGGAGGATTTGCAGAAAGAAGGTCTAAATAATGATTTATGCGTAGTTTTAAAGGACTTTATACCATCTAAGGTATTGACATCTAGAAATAGGAAAAAGTCTTTTAAATATGGTTATGACGTAGATTTAGACATGATTGTGATATCTAGGGACGGCATGGTTGGGGATGTTGTTCGTATCAATAGCCTCAACATAGCACTTCCAAAAAAACCAAAAGAAGTATACAAAAGGGCATCTGACAAGAAAGACCAATATTGGGAAGCTTCAGAATACCCTAAAGCACTAAAGCCTTTGCAAACCATATTCCAATGGAATGAAATGAACAAGGATTTCAAGGAGAATTGGGTTCCTTATATCGAGAATGAATTTGATAGAAGGGAAAATGGGTTTTGGTTTATGAACAACGGAAAACCCGTGTACATAACTGGTACACACTACATGTATTTGCAGTGGACAAAGATTGATGTGGGTAAGCCAGAATACAGGGAATCAAACAGAATATTCTTTATATATTGGGAAGCGTGTAAAGCAGATGATAGATGTTACGGAATGTGCTATTTAAAAAACAGACGTTCTGGTTTTTCGTTTATGTCTTCTGCTGAAATAGTTAATCAAGCAACAATAACGTCAGACTCTAGGTTTGGAATACTATCCAAAACAGGTAGTGATGCTAAAAAAATGTTTACAGATAAGGTTGTGCCTATATCAGTGAACTACCCATTCTTTTTCAAGCCAATACAAGACGGTATGGATAGACCAAAGTCAGAGCTTGCTTACAGAGTTCCAGCTTCTAAACTCACTAGGAAATCTATATCAAACACCAGCGTCACAAATGACCTGCAAGGATTAGATACTACTATCGACTGGAAGAACACAGGAGACAACAGTTATGATGGGGAAAAACTAGCTTTACTAGTACATGATGAAAGCGGAAAGTGGGAAAAGCCAGATAATATTCTGAATAACTGGCGTGTAACAAAAACTTGTTTGCGTTTAGGTAGCAGGGTTATAGGTAAGTGTCTTATGGGGTCTACCTCTAATGCTTTAGACAAAGGAGGAGAAAACTTTAAAAAACTATACTACGACTCAGACCCAACCACACGTAATTCCAATGGACAGACAAAAAGTGGATTATACAACTTGTTTATCCCAATGGAATGGAATATGGAAGGGTTTATTGACATGTATGGTCAGCCTGTTCTAGAAACTCCAGAATCACAGATAATCAGTATAAACGGTGATTATATCAGCCAAAGCGCATTAGAATATTGGCAAAACGAGGTTGATAGTCTAAAAAACGACCCTGATGCGTTAAACGAATATTACAGACAATTTCCTAGAACAGAGTCTCATGCTTTTAGAGATGAATCTAAAAATACCATATTCAACCTCACTAGAATATATGAGCAAATAGATTACAATGATTCTTTTGCCATAAAGTCCACGGTATCAAGGGGTAACTTTCATTGGAGAAATGGACAAAGAGACACCGAAGTCGTATTCAGCCCAGAAACCAAAGGTAGGTTTTTCTTGTCATGGATTCCTAGCAAGGATTTAATGAATAATGTAACAGAAAAGAACGGTAGGAAATATCCTGGTAATGCACACATGGGTTCTTTTGGTTGTGACTCCTATGATATATCTGGAACTGTAAACGGAGGAGGGTCTAAGGGGTCTTTGCATGGAATGACTAAGTTTCACATGGAAGACGGTCCGACGAATATGTTTTTTTTAGAATATATATCAAGACCTCAAACCGCAGAACTATTTTACGAAGATGTATTGATGGCTTTACATTTTTATGGTATGCCAATACTTGTAGAAAACAACAAGCCAAGACTGTTGTATTATTTAAAAGAAAGAGGGTACAGAGCTTTTTCTTTAAATAGACCAGATAAACACAAAAACGTTTTATCAAAAGCAGAGCGAGAGTTAGGAGGGATACCATCTTCATCTGCTGTAATCTCTGTACACGCAGAAGGTATAGAGAGTTATATAGAAAACCATGTGGGTGTACTTAGAGACCAAGCAAACATCGATTTTGGAAGTTGCGGTAATATGTTTTTCAACAGGACTTTGCTTGATTGGGCTAATTACGATATCAACAACAGAACGAGGTTTGACGCCACTGTAAGTTCTGGGTTTGCTATTATGGCAAATCAGTCACGCAAGAATATAGGACAAGAAAAACGTAATCAAATAAATATTAACTTTGCAAGATACAGTAACAAAGGTTTTGTTAGTGAAATTATTAAATAAATATGATAAATAAGCCAAGATTCAATTCGGGTAGTGGTTTTCCTAATCAATTTGTTCCAGACATCGAGAAGGACACATATGAGTATGGACTTCGAGTAGGCCATGCTATTGAGTCTGAGTGGTTTTCACGAGACTACGGTAGTAGTATGTATGGCGAAATACGTTCTGAGTTTCTAACCAGACGCTTGTATGCTAGAGGAGAACAGCCAGTAGATAAATATAAAAATGAATTAGCCGTAAACGGAGACCTATCTTACCTAAACCTAGATTGGACACCTGTTCCCATTATTCCAAAGTTTGTTGATGTCGTAGTGAATGGTATATCTAACAGACTTTTAGATGTCAAAGTAGAAGCTATAGATGACCTTTCTTCTATGAAGAGAGAAAACTTCAAGCAAGAAGTCGCTGCTGATATGATAGCAAGGCCAATATTGTCAGAAATAAAAAACACTACAGGTGTAGACGTTTTTAACTTCCCTGAAGAACAACTTCCTGACACAGATGAAGAGCTAAGTTTATACATGAAACTTAGGTATAAGCAAGGTGTTGAAGTTGCAGAAGAATCAGCTATAACAACTATACTAGAGTTAAATAACTACGATGAAATAAAAAGACGTGTAGATGAGGATAATGTTGTTCTTGGTATATCTGCAGTAAAACACTCTTTTGACCCACATGATGGAGTGAGAGTTGAGTATGTTGACCCTGTGAACTTTGTATATTCGCCAACAGAAGACCCTTATTTTAATGACTGTTACTATTTCGGAGAGGTTAAATCTGTACATGTTACAGAATTAAAAAAGATTAATCCTAGTCTTACTCAATCAGATATAGAAGAAATATCTAAACTTGCCAGTAGATTTGATGGATATAGAAGTACTCAAAACCTACAATCACAAAGCGGTCTAGATAAATCAAACGTATCTCTACTTTATTTTTGCTACAAAACAGATAGAGAAGTTGTATATAAAGTAAAAAAGAATGCAAATGGTGGTCAAAAACCATTAAAGAAAGATAATTCATTCAACCCTCCAAAAAACGAACAAGCTAGGTTTAAGAAAGTATCTAGAAGAATAGACGTTTGGTATGAAGGAGTTTTGGTTTTAGGAACAAATCATTTAATTAAGTGGGAGCTTATGCAGAACATGGTTAGACCTAAATCTGCTTTCCAAAAAGCCTTACCACCATACATTGTCTCTGCTATTAAAATGTCAAAAGGAAATATAGATTCTTTAGTTAAAAGAATGATACCTTTTGCAGACCAAATACAGCTTACGCATTTAAAATTGCAGCAGGTTGTATCTAAAATGATACCAGACGGTGTGTTTATTGATGCAGATGGTTTGAATAGTGTAGATTTAGGTAATGGTGCTTCATACAACCCTTCAGAGGCTTTGTCTATGTACTTCCAAACAGGTAGTGTTATAGGTAGAAGCTACACAGAAGATGGTGATTTTAATAATGCTAGAGTTCCAATTCAAGAACTTACAAGTAGCGGCTCTAATGCTAAGATAGCTAGTCTTATCAATATGTACAATTACCAGCTTAATATGATTAGAGCTGTCACTGGTATTAATGAGGCTAGAGACGGAAGTAATCCAGACCAATACGCTTTAGTAGGTATTCAGAAGCTTGCTGCGCTAAACAGTAACACCGCAACAAGACATGTTGTTTTATCTGGAATATCAATCACAAAAAAACTAGCAGAAGCTCTATCTTATAGAATATCTGATATACTTCAATATTCTGATTTCGCTGAAGATTTTGCTAAGATGATTGGTAAAAACAATTTCGAGATAGTAAACGAGATAATGTCATTACACCTACATGATTTTGGTATATTCATAGAAATAGAGCCAGATGAAGAGGAAAAGCAGAAACTAGAACAAAACATCCAACAATCTATTCAGGCTGGTCAAATAGGACTAGAGGATGCTATAGATATAAGAGATGTTAAAAACGCAACCTTAGCTAACTCTTTACTTAAAATAAGAAAAATGAAGAGAGAGAAAAGGGAAATGGAGAAACAGCAACAAGCTATCCAGATGCAAACTGAGTCTAATACTCAATCTGCACAAGCAGCCTCACAGTCTAGAATGCAAGAAGAGCAGATGAAGATGCAGGCTAATGCTCAAATGCAACAAATGAAAGCTGAACTTGAGATGCAAAGAATGCAAGCTCAGATGCAAATAGATGCTGAGATTCTTAAAATGAAGCATCAGTTTGATATAGAATTAAAGCAAATGGAGGCTGAGCTATACAAAGGTAGAGAGGAATATAAAGAGGATAGAAAAGATAAAAGAACTGACAAGCAAGCTTCTCAACAAAGCAAACTAATACGACAGAGAAAAGAAAACTTACCACCAGTAAACTTTGAAGATGAGGGCGATGGTAATCAAATTATGCAAAACATTCAATCTATGATGGGTCAGAAACCTAGCGGTATGCCACCTATGATGGGTCAAGAAAATGTATAGTTTTTTTAAGTAATTTTGCAGTATAAATTTAAATTTAATCTATTATGAGTGACATAAATCAAGATGTCGACTATAAAGTTGACTTGTCTAAACCTCCTGTAAAAAAAGGAGAAGAAGATAAAAAACAGCAAGAAACTGCCGAAGTCGAAGGTGAAACCACGACAAACTCGGAAGTTCAAGAAGAAAAAGCTCCTGAGCAACAGCCAGAAGCAGAAGAAAATATTAAAGTAGAGGAAGAATCCCCTGCTAAAAAAGAAGCTGAAGAACCTCAAAAAGAAGATGAGGTAAAAGTTTCTAAACAAGAAATAATTGCTGAGTTCCTAACTAGTAAGTATAGTATGGGGCTTGAGGAATTAGAAGACGTTCTTTCAAATAAAGACAAAAATACACAAGAGCTTCCTGAGGAGGTTGAAAAGTATTTGCAATACAAAAACGATACTAAGCGTGGCTTAAAAGATTTTGTAAAAGCAAACGAAGATGTTTCTGAATATGAAGAAACAACTTTACTGCGAGAATACTATAAACAATCAAATCCTGAGCTTGACGATTCTGATATTGATTATTTGATAGAGGATAAGTTCACTGTAGACGAAAACACCGATACAGAGAAAGATGTCAAGAGGAAGAGTCTTGATAAAAAGCAAGAGCTACATAAGGCGAAGCAGTATTTTGAGCAAATGAGGGACAAGTATAAAGCACCACTTGAGTCAAGTACGGATGCACTACCCGAAGATGTCAAAAAAGCTGTTGAGTTTTATCAGCAATACAATGATGAGTCTACGAAACAACAAGAGATTGCTTCTAAACAAAGAGAAATCTTTCAAAAGAAAACATCAGAGTTTTTTAACGATAAGTTCGAAGGTTTTGAATTTAATTTAGGCGATAAAAAACTTAGTTTTAAGCCAAAAGATGTTAATGAAGTTATAAATCAACAATCAGATTTAAACAATTTTATTGGCAGACATTTGGATAGTGAAGGCAACTTGAGTGACCCAAAGAGATATCATGCTGCTCTTAATATGGCTATGAACCCAGAAGCTTATGCTAAGTTCTTTTATGAGCAAGGTAAGGCAGATGCGGTAAATGAAGTTGTTAAGGATGGCAAAAATATCAAAATGGATGTACGTTCAAATGTTGATTCATCAAAACCTGGGGCTAAATTTAAAGTCGTTAATGACGGCGCTAACTTTGGTCGTGGGCTTAAAATAAGAAAAAAATAATTTTAAAACCTTAAACATTTTACAAAAATGGCACAATCAATTACTTTTGGTGGAGATGGAATCGTTGGAGGCTCTACTTCACTAACACCTGCACCTGGCAAGGCGTTGCAAAACAGCAACTACTTAACTAACGCAGATTACGACTTTGCTCAGCAATATTTACCAGATTTATATGAGCAAGAATTTGAGCGTTACGGAAATCGTTCTGTAGCTTCTTTCTTGCGTATGGTAGGAGCTGAGATTCCTTCTTCTTCTGACTTAATCAAGTGGAGTGAGCAAGGAAGACTACACGTACAAGCTTCTGGTACAGTTACAGACGCATCTAACATCGCTGTAACAGGACATAGCTTCCGTACAAACCAGACTATTATTATCTCTGGACCAAACGGTGTTCAAGCAAAAGCGCTTATTACAGATGCTTCTGCTGCTGACAGCATCGAAGTTGCTTTGTATCAAAACTTCAGCTTAGTAGAAGTTACTTCTGGAGGAGACGCTTTATATACTGCAGATGACGCTGTGACAATCTTCGTTTATGGTTCTGAATTCCGTAAAGGAGCAGATGGTATGGTTGGTTCTCTTGAAGCTGATTTCGAAGCTAAAGAAAACAACCCAATCATCATCAAAGATAAGTACGAAGTATCTGGTTCTGAGATGGCACACGTTGGGTGGGTAGAAGTATCTACTGAAAACGGAGCTTCTGGATACCTTTGGTATTTGAAATCAGAAAGTGAAACTCGCTTACGTTTCGAGGATTACCTTGAAACTTCAATGATTGAAGGTGAGCCTGCTGGAACTGGTTCTGGTGTAGCAGCACTTAGTGATGACTACAAAGGAACTAAAGGTCTTTTCTACGAAGTAGAAGACAACGGTAACGTTTCTTCTGGAACAATTACTGACCGCGATGACCTTGAAGCTTTAGCTAAAGTTCTTGACAAAGAAGGAGCTATTCAAGAAAACGTAATCTTCGCTAATCGTGCAACATCTTTTGATATTGACAAAGTATTAGCTGCTCAAAACAACTCTGGAGCTTCTACAGCTTCTTACGGTTTGTTTGACAACGATGAAGATATGGCTTTAAACCTTGGGTTTACAGGATTCCGTATCGGATATGACTTCTATAAGTCTGACTGGAAATACCTAAACGATGCTACTACTCGTGGTAATATCGGTGGTATTGATGGTATCGTTGTACCTGCTGGTACTACTACAGTATATGACCAAATACTTGGAGAGAACGCTAAGAGACCATTCTTACACGTTCGTTACCGAGTATCCCCAACTGAAGACAGAAAATACAAGTCTTGGGTTGTTGGTTCTGCTGGAGGAGCTATGACTAGCGATAAAGATGCAATGGAAGTTCACTTCTTGTCAGAGCGTGCGCTTTGTACAATGGGAGCTAACAACTTCATCTTGATGCAATAATCATTATAGGAGAGAGGGGCATATAATTGCCCCTCATCTTCTTTTTTAAAATCAAATTAAATTATAAATAAAATGGCAACAAAAACTGCAAAAAGTTTTGGGTATAACTCAATATTACCCGACCTAGAACAAAAGAATAGAGTATTTATATTAACTGGAAGTAAATCTCCTATTCGAATGATGATTCCTGTAAAACACACAGGAAGAAAACCTCTCACATATTTTGACGGAAAACTAAATAGAGCATTAAGATATGCTACTAACCAAATAACTCCTTTTGTAGATGAGCAAGATGGGGTAGTTACTTTAGAGCCTATTACATTTGAAAATGGAACGCTAATCGTTCCAGATTGGAATGTGAATCTTCAAAAGTTTTTACTAATACATCCCTTATATGGAAAGAAGTTTATTGAGCTAGACAAAGAGAAAAACGCTTCTGTAGAAGTTGAAAGCTTGTATTCGGAGCTTGATGCTCAAATAGCAGCTAAAAACCTTGACATCAATGACCTAGAGGCTATTGCTCGTGTTGTGATGAAAGGAAATGTTTCTACTTTAACCTCATCAGAGCTAAGACGTGACATGATTCTTTGGGCTAAGAAAAACCCTGGAGAGTTTATGAATTTAGTAGATGATGAAAATCTTAAGCTAAGAAACCTGGCAGTAAGAGCTGTGGAAATGGGAGTATTACACATCAAGGGAGATAATAGAACTGTAACATGGGCAGATGACAAGAACAATAAGATTATGGTTACTCCATTCGGAGAGAACGTATACGGAGCTCTTGCTATGTTCTTTAAGACAGATGAAGGTCTTGATGTTTTACAAAACATTACAAACAAATTGTAATTACATTATATACACCGTGAAAGGGAGAGAGGTCGCAATTTGCGACCTCTTTTTTTTTGTACTTTTGTAGAAAATATATCCTATGATAAATAGTGTAAGAAATACTGTTATGTTTTTGCTGAACAAAGATAACAGAGGATATGTGTCCCCATCTGAGTTTGATTATTTTGCAAAACAAGCGCAGCTTGAGATATTTGAGTCATATTTTAATGAGTACTCAAAAGCTGTTGCTCTGCAAAACACAAGAAAAAGAGCTTTAAATTATGGAGACACAGTTCAGCACATTCAGAATAAGATAGATAAGTTTTACGCAAATGCTACTTTGACGTACAATGACCAATCTAGTCCATCTTTAGGGGAAGAACAAGATTATTTTGAACTTCCATCAGATTTATATAAGCTGATTAATGTAACTTACGGAGGAGGCTTTGGAACACAAACAACAATGAGTGGTGGTAGAGTTGTTCAGCCAGTCGCTACACACAAGTTTGATATGATTGTGAACAGCAATCTTACACAGCCAACAGTTACATACCCTATTTACGTTCGTTCTGCCAATAATATATATGTAAGACCACTTTCTATTCAATCTGCTGTTCAAGCAAATTACATAAGAAAGCCAGTCGACCCGCATTGGGGTTACACAACAATTAACTCAGACCCTGTTTATAATTCAGATAGCTCAACAAACTTCGAGATATCTGAAGAAGATGAAACAGAATTAGTTATCAAAATATGCAAGTACGCTGGACTTAATATTAGAGAAGCTGAGGTTGTACAATTAACAGCACAGCAAGAACAGCTAGAGTACACTAAACAAAATTCGTAACGTATGCCAATAATCGGAACACCTATAGACCAAGCAGAATACTATCAGAATAGTGGTAACAACCCAACATATGACAACTGGGGTACATACCAATATTTGCTTTTACAAGACGTTATCAATAATTTTTTACTGACATACGTTGGTGATGATAAGGTAATAAATAAAGTTGACAGGAATGAAGTTGTTTTTCATGCCAAACGTGGACTTCAAGAATTACACTACGATGCATTAAGAGAAATACGTGGATTTGAGGCTGAGCTTCCTGATAATCTAAAAATGCACCTGCCACACGACTTTGTAAGCGCCGTAAAGATATCTTACGTTGGTGATGACGGAACAACTAGACAGATACCACAAAACTACAACACAGCGACTCCTACGAGTTATTTGCAAGACAACAGCGCTCAGAAAAATATTCTGATGGACAATAACGACAATGCTTTGACAGGGACTCCAGTTATTGAAACAAACTGGTCGAACAAGTCTGACAAAGGTGTTGTTGAGCCTGATACCAATCTTTTAGGTAAGCGTTTTGGTATGGATACTGCGTCAGCTAACCACAACGGGAGCTATGTATTAGACAAAAACCAAGGATTCATACTTTTTAGTTCCGACTTATCTGGAAAGAATATTGTTATTGAATATGTTTCTGACGGCATGTATGCTCTTGCAGATGATGAAATAAAAGTTCATAAATTAGCAGAGAACTTTATGTACGACTACTTAGTGTCAAGCATATTGAAGCAGAAGTTCGGAGTGCAAGAATATATTGTAAGAAGAGCACAAAAGCAAGCTTCAGCATCATTAAGAAATACAAAGATTCGATTAAATTCAATAAAACTAGGTGAGCTTACTCAAATTCTACGAGGAAGAGATAAGTGGATAAAGTAGTATGAAAATAAAAAATTTATTCAATACAGGTAAAATGAATAAAGACGTTGACGAACGTCTTATTAATAATGGAGAGTTTTTAGACGCTTCAAATATTCGGGTTTTGAATACAACTGGCAGTGATGCTGGTGCTGTTGAAAACGAAAAAGGCAATGTAAAGCTTACGAATATAAATTTAAATGAAAAACTTAATCCAGTATGTATTGGCTCTGTTTCAGATGAAGCGGAAGAGAAGATATACTGGTTTATTGCTACAGATTCAAATCATTCTTATATATATGAATATGATGCCGTAAATGAAATTACATCTACTGTTCTTGCAGATGAAAGAGGTGTTGGCCAGGTTTTAAATTTTGATAAGCAATATAAAATTACAGGGGTAAACGTTATTTATAACGCCTCAAAGAAAACTAAATTACTCTTATGGACTGATAACAGGAATCAACCCAGGATGATTGATATAAATCGTGCAAAAGGGTATGGTGTGAATAATTTTTATGAAGACGATATTTCTTTGTACAAAAAACCTCCTTTTAAATCTCCTGTAGTTAGACCATTTAACAGTTTAGATAAGATTGAAAATGCTGTTAAGGAAGAGTTTTTTGCTTTTGGATACAGATACAGGTATCTAGATGGAGGGTATTCAGCAACATCTTCATTTTCTTATTTTCAATTCAGTCCAAAATCATTTTATGTCAATTGGACATCTATGGAGAATGAAGGTATGTCTAATTTATTTAATGGATATACAATAAAATACAACACAGGAGACCATAGGGTTACAGATGTGCAATTATTATTCAAGTATTCAACAAGACCAAACATATATGTAATAGACACTATAAATAAAAAAGAAAGTGGTCTACTTGATAATATAGAAAAAAAATATCAATTTGTAAATAAAAAGATTTACAAAGCACTCCCTCAAGACGAGGTTTTTAGAATATTTGACGATGTTCCTTTGCTAGCTAAAGCACAAGATATTATAAACGATAGAGTAGTTTTTGGTAATACTGTTCATCAGTATGACGTAAAAGAAAATATAGATGACCAGGATGTAATAAAAATTGATTATGATGTTAAATTAGAATCAACTACTCAAGAACAAGATACTATTGAGGGCACTATAAGTCCTGATGGCAGAAGAATTTCTTTTGATTTATCTGATTTTGAACTTACCAAAGATGCTACTATTACGATAGTAGCTAAATTAGAGTCAGATGAACAAGGAACTTCACCAAACGAGTATTTTCAGGGAACAGCAATTTGCGAAGCGGCTTTTGTTTTAGATGCTAATTATGATTATGTTTATGAATTTACAGAAACACAAGAGTTTTTAGATTGCATAACTACACTTAGCAACATCTTCGCTAGTGTGGTTGAGACAACAGTTCCAGATGATGATTTAGATTTAATATATGGAAGTTTTACTTACATATCATCTACAGAAAACTCTTTTACTATTGAGGCTCCAGAAAACACTCATATTATAGATGACACACCTGCTGATGATACAGATAATGACGACCCAAATTTTCAAACAAATCTAAGCGAACCTTTTAAATTTACATCTTCAACAAAATTAAGATTCAAAAAATTTATAAGCAACATATCCCTAAAATCTATTAGAAGTTACGAGGTTGGATTATGTTATTTAGATTCTTATGGTAGATACTCAAGTGTTTTATTGCCAAAAGAAGCTCAAGGTGAAACTTCTAGTGAGGTTTTTGTTCCTGTTTCAAAAAGTACTTTTTTAAATAAACTTAAAATAACATTAAACAACAAACCTCCTTACTGGGCAAACAGATACAAGTGGTTTGTGAAAGTTAATAAGGGATTGCATTACAATCTGTACGCTACTATATTCTATCAGGATGGTGTATATCGCTGGATTTTGCTTCAAGGAGCTAATTTAGGTAAACTAGAAGAGGGTAAAAATCTTATAGTAAAAGCAGACGACAATGGGCCTTTGGATAAAGTAGTGAAAACAAAAATATTAGAGGTAAGGTCTAAAAATGATACAGATGAAATGGTTCAGGGGCAAGGTTGGATTGATGGAAATGTAAATGCTCAAGGAGACAACCTTATTGAAAAAGCAGGGACTTACGTAAAAATTAGACCGAATGGGTTTAAAATGGATTTTAAGCCAGACAACTTTATCGTTTATGAAGATGATAGAAATTTTGGAGATACTTTTGGTGATGCGTCAAGTGGAGTAAATGAAATATTTATTCCGTCTGGAGCTCGTTTAGCTGCTCCATACCTACTACCTCCTTTATATAGTACAGATGGTGGTGGTGTTGGTATATCTGGGTGCTCCTCCACTAGCTTACAAAGTTTGTTAGGAATTGATACAGGTTGTGGTTCATTAGATACAACAGTCACAGGTTTTGATGGTCAAGATACCTCAACATGGCAATTCAGACACAAAGACATAACTCCAGGTACTTTGATAGAGTTAGAATTTTCTTATTCAGAAAACCAAGGCGCACATACTTTTTCATATTCACAAAGTTTTGTAAGTAATAATTTATATCAAACAACATACGATACACAAGACGCAGAACAAACTCATGCTTTGATAGAGTTTTTTGATAATGAGACGTCTTTTTCTAAAACTGTTATTGGAGAAATGTCTCCTGACGATATAGCAGGTGGTTACAGAAATGCTGTTAGTTTTAAGGTTCCTGCACAGCAATTTAACACAGGAACAAGTGGTGATGCCGAAGAACATTTTAACTTAATAATAGCTCAATCTGGACCCACAGTAGGTAATGGAGGATATGCAAGAGGTAGATGGGTTATGATTGTTCAGCCATCTGAGAATACAGCTGCAGGCGAGAGCTCTTATATGGCAGTTAAAATTGAAGTTACTGTTGTTGAAAATCAACTAGTTTTTGAGACAGAACCAGAAGATATAGATGATGATATTTACTACGAAACAGAGGAGACTTTTGAAATAATAAATGGACTTCATAAAGGAAATAATCAAGACCAAACAGATAGTTTACCTGCAATATCAACATTAGGATTTGGAAACTGTTTCAGTTTTGGAAATGGTGTTGAAAGCGTTAGGGCTTTAGATGATAGGTTCAAGCCTGAGCTAAACATAAAGTCTAGACCAAATATTGCTATTATTGAAGGCTATGAAAGAAAAGAAGATGAAAATAAGCTTATTTATAGTGGTGCTTTCAATGAAAATACTGGTTATAACACCTTAAATGAATTTAACCAAAGTAGAGGTATAACAAAATATATGGATATCAAATATGGTTCCATACAAAAGCTTTTTTCAAGAGAATCAGATTTAATTGTATTCCAAGAAGATAGAGTTTCAAAAGTATTATACGGAAAGAATATACTTACTAGTCCTGACGGAAGCGGAAGTGTTTCTCAAATTGAAAAAGTTTTGGGTCAAGATGTTCCTTTTTCAGGAGAATACGGAATATCAACGAATCCTGAATCCTTTGCTAACTTTGAAGGGAGAATGTACTTTACGGATGCTACTAGAGGAACTGTGTTGAGACTTGGTGGTGATGGAATGACACCAATATCTTATGCAGGAATGAGAAGTTGGTTTAAAGAAAATTTATATAATAATAAGACAAAATTTAATATTGGAGGTTTTGACCCAAAATATCATCAATACGTCATTTCTATGTCTGATGAGAATCAAGTCGTGGAAACTCTTGAATTACATTGTGCTTCTGAATTTGTTAGAATACTTAATAGTGCATTCTCTTACAATCTTAATGTTGGAGAGCAACCAGGAACACTTACAATAGACTACACTACAACATCGTCTATTAATATTGTTATAGAATACGCTGGAAACACATATACAAATAACGGGTTAACAGGTACAGGTCAGGTTACTTTTAATGTTAGTTCATCTGACTTAGACACAACAGATTTAGCAACAGTAACCATAACTCCTGCTTCAAGCGCACAAGTAAATATATCTCATACTTGTCCTGTACCTCCAGAGTTAGAGATTGTCTTGATAGTCGTAAATGACTCTACAGAGGCTGGAGAAACAATAGTAAACAGATATAAGCATGACGGTGTAGGTGGAGGCTCATTTAACTCTGATTTTGATGTTTTTGAGAGTGATGAGCTTACTAGATATGAGATTGTAACTGGGGTTGTTGGAAGTCAATCTATACCAGGTAATGGAGACACAATAACACTTTCTTCATTTAAAGATAAAGAAACTCATACAGGAGATTTTAACTCATGTAATAGACTTGGTTATTTAGTGTCAGCATCTACTGGACTAACACTCGACAACATACTCGCTCAAGCAACCTACTTAACAACAAGCAAAACAGAAACAAGTTTACAAGAAGAAAATAGCGCAAGTTTTGTTTTCAATACCACTAACTCAAGTGAGAAATTATATTTAATATGGGATTATCAGGATTCTTTACCTGTTTTAGTCGATGATATTGCAACAGGAATCGCCAATGGTGGAACCACCACCATAAACGTTCTTTCTAACGACACAGTAACAGCGCCTTACACAGTAACATTAGGAAGCTTGCCTTCTAATGGAACAGCTGTTGTGAATGCAGACAACACCATAACATATACACATACTTCTGGAGCGGATTTATTAGATTCTTTTACATACATAGTAACAATAGACGGAAATTGTCAAGCAGAAGCTACTGTAACAACAAATGCATTATCAATAAATTCAGATACATATATTTATATATATTTTGATGCATCTGGGTCTATGAATACAACTCTTGCAGACCTAAGAACACTTAAAGACGGAGCCCTTAAAGCAACACTTCAAGACCTTTACGCTACAGGACAAACAGAAGGTCAAGGAAACACAGATACAGCTACAAATGGAAGTGATGATTACGATAGTCATGTTACTATAGTTTACGAAGATGATAATGATAACAATACAAATTGGAGTAATGAAAGAACTTTTGCGGCTGTTGCAGACCCTGATGTAGATGATTTTATTGCTTCAGGAACTCAAAACAACTTTCCTGCTGACGCAGGTAATGTAATAGTAATGGTGTTCCAAGATGAAGCTAGTGCTGTGTATCACGATTCTAGGAACTCAGGAACTTTTGACCCAATTAATGATAACAGAACAGCTGGTTATAATTTGGATATGGCAAACCTAAGAACAAGAGTGGCTGCTCTCAATAATACTGATGCAAACTTTTATAGAGGTGTTGTTTTCCATGTAGAAGATGTTCAAGGAGTTGCACAATACCCATTTAGAGCGTTTTTGCAAGCAATACAGAGCGGAACAGGTAATTATTCTGGAACAAATGGATTGTCAGATTTAATGTCTGGAGTACAGCCTACATTTGACTTTGTGTATAATGTAGAGGATAGTACTGGAAATAACGCTACATCTCCTTTTAAACCAGGCTCAACAATTCATAGATTTGACCAATGGCAATACTATTATTTATATCACATAACAGACGCCTTAAACACTCTTGGATTTACTCCAGGTGGAGAGAATTGGCCAGTCATAATAGACGATTAATATGGGATTACAAACAGGACAAAGAACATTAACATTTGATGAGGTTTACAATGCATGGACGTCTTTTCACTCTTATGAACCTGAGTGGATTGAGAGATTAGGGGCAAATCTGTACACTTTCAAAGGTGGTGATTTGTATATACACGACGAAAACTCTACTAGAACTAATTTTTATGGAACAACATATGGTTGTAGTGTTACCTATTCGTCTAACAAGAATCCTTCAGACATCAAGTTATTTAAAACAATAAATTTAGAATCAAACTCTAATGGATGGTATGCTGAGATTGATTCTGAGTTAGAAACAGGAAGAATAGGTACATCTTCAAATTTAATATTCGAAGACAAAGAGGGTATAAAATACGCTCATATTAGAAGATATGACAGCAATAAGTTGAATTTTAATAAATTATCTATACTAGGATTAGGTAATTTACAAATTGTGCCAGCAACAAATCAATATCAGTTTACATCAAATATACCTAATCAGGTTCAGGCAAATAATGCTGATGGTGTTGCAGGTGATGAATTATATTTTAACGACGGTTCTACTCAGATAATCGGTATTGTCGATAGCTATGTAGATAATATTATTACAGTAGACTCAACCACTAACACTCCTAGTGTAGGAGATTTTTGCTTTGTAGTTAAAAATGCAGAGTCAGAATCTTATGGTTTAAGAGGGTATCACGCCAAAGTAAAATTGATAAACAATAATACAGGGTTTGTTGAGTTGTTTGGCGCGAACTCTGAGGTGTTCAAGAGCTACATGTAAATTTTGTATATTTGTATAATTATTAATAACTTTAATAAATGGCATTTTTAACAACATTAGGTCTAGTAACTGGAGGAGCAGGAGCTGTGAATAGTTTTTTTACTGGAAGAAGTATGGCAAACCAAGCTGCACAGGGACTTGCAAAATTTAGACACCAAGAACTGACTGATTTAGCAGAAAATTTAAAACCATCTTTAGAAACAGAAAGACAATTACGAGAGACAGCAGCAAAACAAAGAGCTGCGGTAGTTGATGTTTCTCAAGGAAGAGATGCTGCTGAAGCTATGGCATTCATGTCTATGGGATTAGACCAGGTTGCAGACATGGAATTAAAAGGGTTTGGAAGCATGTTAGATAAGGAATTCCAAGCAGACTTAGTTAGAGTTCAGGATGAGCAGCAACAAAGAAGTATATTAGAAAATAGAAATATGGAAAAGCTTCAGTCTCTAAAAGCTCAAGCTCAATCAGGAAAACAAATGCAAGCGTCTGCGATAGCAGATTTTGCTAGTATGGCAACGTCTGCTGGCCTATCTCAAGAGTATGCGTCAGCTGAAGCAGGAAACACAGACCCCGCTGTAAGAAGAGCTGCTAGACAAGATGCTAGAATAAAAGCTAGACAAGACAGAATTGCTAAAGGCATGGGTTTTTTAGGTCCAAATACTGCAGTAGGAGGGTTTTTTAGAGGTTTATTTAATTAGAAAAATATGGCGTATTCTGGAGGAGTATACACAAAACCAATAGAATCTGGGTTATCTAACTTAGCAAATTTATACCTGCAAGGAAAAATGCAGGTAATAAATATGAGGGCTAAGGTTAGAAAAGAGCGCTCAGACGAATTATCAGCATATGCAAAGGCTGCGTCAGAGATAGAGGCTACTGGAAATGATGAAGCTGACAAACTGTATTCACAAGGAGCAAATCTATTAAGAGATGCTATTGTTGCATCTCATCAGGAAAATATACTTGGAAATATAACAAGAAGTGAAGCTACTTCAAGAGCCAATAACTATATTTCTCAAGCATCACAAATAGCAAATACAACTAAAATAGTTGCTGATAAGATAGAGGCTTTAGATGAGGGGATAGCTAATGGAAAACTAGACCCATTGTCTAAAGCAAGGCATTTAAGAAGTTGGTTTACGGGCCAAGGTCAAAATCAGGCTATTTTAAAAATTAAGGATGAAACAACTGGCGAGTTTATCAATGTTCCTGGACAATCTGTTATCGCTGTTGAGTTTGATGAAAATAATAAGATTAACTACAGGAAATCATTTAACTACGTTGACCCAAATACAAATACAATAGAAGTCGGAACAAGAATGGCTCCTGTCGGAAGTTTATCTGATGTAAATCCATCTCTCATAGAGCGTTTTGATGCTAATGATAATGTAAAAGAGTTTTTGCAAACCATAGGCAATACCAGAGAAGTCGATATGGTTAGAGGGGAACCAGCTGGAGATATACAATATACAGGTTCTTTTAGATTGGGAGAGTCCGATGTTTTTACTAGGATTATAGCTCCAGAAGCCCTTAAAGATGTTTCAAACAGACTTGAAATGGAGCTAAATACCTTAGCTTCAAATGATGATACTGTATTAAGTTTTTTATCGCAAGAGTTTGGGGCAAGAGCGCCTGGGGATTTAGGGTTTACTAGAGTAAAATCAGAAGAAGAAATAAACAAACTTTTTGGACCTACGGTTGTATTGGGAGAGGATGGGAAACCAACTGGCAAAACCATACCAAAAATATACGATGAACTTGGCAATCAAGTTGTGTTTACAAACAAGTACAAAGTAGAAGACCCTCCAGGTAGTGGTAATTTTAAAGAATATTTGCACGACCCAACTACGCTTCAAATGAATGAATTTGGTATCGAGCAAGTTTCTGAAGACCAAAGAAATCTTTTCAAGGCTATTATGAGAGACAAATACCTTAAAGCAATGAATGTTAAGGTTGATGACTACAGAGAGAGAGATAGATTGCCAAGAACATCACCTAAAACCCCTAAAAATATACTTGGAGGAGCGTTTACATACCAAAAAACAGTAAATGGCGTAACAGACTTTTCTCAAGGTGATTACGATTACTATGCTTCTATAGGATACAGAAACCATCTAACCGAGCAAGGGTTTGGAGCTAGAGATTCTGAAGGAAACGATAGAGGTGATATTGTAAGACAGATAGAATCTCAGGGTTATTATCCTGGCGCAAAACCTGTAAATACAACAGAACAAACTTTCATAAAGCCGTCTAGTGATTACTTCCCAGTTCAAATATCTAGTGAGATATCTAAGGTTGTTGAGGACGCTGATTTCAAAATATCATCTACAACTAATAAGAATATCGAATCTCCAACTAGTTTTGTAGGGGTTGAGGAAGAAGATGGAAAAATCAAGTTTTTCTTTGTTGGAAAGGCTGTTGTAGCAAAAAGCGTTTCTGATTACGAGTTGAAAACAAAGACTAAAGGAACTGCCTCATCGGGAGTTGGTATTGAGTTCAATGAACAGGGAGCGGTTGTTGAAACTCAAATGGCTTTATTCGACGAAGGAGACCACATGAAGCTTTACACTCAGATGTATGATAATAGTGAGGAGTTTAGAACTATTATGCAAAGTCTTCAGTTTGATGAAAAAGCAAACAACCCAAACATATCAGGGAAAAACAATTACACCAAAGCTTTACTTGCTTACACTAAAAACATAACTCAATAATGATTGTGAACGAATCAAATACAGAACAGCAAGACGTTGAAATCCAAAATCAACCTCAGGTGGATGGTAACGGCTCTAATCAAATCACAGGCCCAGACCCAGACCCGCCTATTGATATAAATAAAGCTTTTAACTACTTCAAAAGCTCTTTAGAGGCTGCTGGAAAAAAGGTTAACGAGAAAAGGCTTTATAGCTACGCTAAAAGAGGTGACTTAAAAACATATATTAGAGAGTTCCATGTTTTGAACGGTCTAATGGACACTATGCCTAATGAGCAGGAGGTTGATTCTATCTACAACAGTTGGATAGACAAATCTTTCGTTGAAAAAAAAAATCAAGTCCAGACTTCTTTGGACGACTTTTCAAGCCAACCAAACATTGTTACAGGTTCGGAACAACAATCCACTTCTGGAGATGGAGCTTCTTCATCGGACTACATTTCAACAATAACTCTTAGCGAAGAGGAATTAAACCGAGAAGGGTATACTAGAAGCGAAGAACTTGTTGCGTATGACTTTGATTCATGGAAAAACGAAATTTCTGTCAAGGGAGTTGGCGGTTATATTAACGAGCAAAAGTATTTAAGTAACGTAGTCAACAATATACCGCAAGGCGTGTTTAATATGTCTGAAAGAGACGCATCTATCACCCTTAACAACGTACTTCGTAATTACGGAATAAAAGTTAACGAAAGTGGGTTTACAGAAAATGAATTAGAAATAATTCTCCCAGACGGCACAAAACAAACTCATAGACTATTTACAGACGGCTATAAGGCTCAGCTTAGAGCTTCAGGTCAAACAGATGAAGATATAGCTAAACTTGAATTAAAAAGGTTTGGTCAGATGAAAGATTTTTTGGTTGGTGTAAATAAAGACGGTCAAAAGATTTCGAATCCTGCTGTGATGGATGGTATGAATGATGTTTTTGCCAATAGTCAAAATATTGTTGCTGATGTTTACATGGAAACAAACAGGGCTTCATCATTGTTGAGTTCTGAGATTGAAGAATTAGCTGGATTCGTTAATATGTCTGCTGCTGATTTTTACGACAAAAATGGAGTGTTTAACTCCAATAAAGCTCTGATGGTTATAGACCAAATAAAACAATCACTAGACACCTCTGGAGAGTTAAATGAATACTTTAGCGATGAGGATGATATTAGTATGTTTGGCGGAGCTGAAATCATTAGAGCTAGAATGATGGCAAGAGCAGCTCAAGATAAAAAAGATTCAGACCAGCAAAGAGTAACAAAAGAACTTTATAAGAAGCTTGATGGGTATATTGAAAAGATATATTCTAGAAGGTCAGGCTCATCTAAAATGATTGGTAGTGCATTAGCAACTTCTGGTAGCTATGCAAACATAGACCTTTTTAACAAGGAGCTTATATCTAACCTTGGACAAGCTGGATTTGACCTTGGTGATATGCCAACAGACGGCATAAAGATAAACGGAATGGTTTCGTCTTTGAACACGCTTCAAGAAATAATTCTAGACCCGTCAGGAAGAAATGATGTTATAAGAGGCAAGATAAAAGTTGAGGTAGACCCAAACCATGAGGCCTATGGATTTCTTTCTCCTCTTGTAAAGGGAGCTGCCAAGATACTTGAAAGAAACGAATCGTTTGACGAATCTACTGGCACCCTAGGAGCTTTTGGTGCTGAAATGAAAATAGCATATGAGTGGGTAGAAGATTTGGTTCAAGGTGTTGGCATAGGAACTATGGATGTAATGGCAAACATGGGAACCGCTATATCGGATATGTTCCAAATGGTCGGCATGGATAAATCTACCGCAGACTCAATAGTTTTTTCAGAGTTTGGAATACCTATTACTGGCGGACTTCCTAGTCCCGAACAAGTTGAAATGCTTAAAGAAGAATATCTTCCTTTATTCGATACTGAGATATCTGACGCAAATAGCTTTGGCGAATTTCTTGCTCTTGCAAATCAACCACTAGCACAATCGGTTCCATATTTTGCTGCTTATTCTGTAAACCCATACTTCGGATTAACTGTAACAGGGGTGTCTACATATGGAGGCACTTTAAATGAAATAGAAGGTCTTAAGCAAGCCGCAAATGAAGACTTGCAGGCTGGAGCTACACTTACACAGTCTCAAAAAGATATCCTCAATATGAGCGATTGGGAGGCTAGGGGTCTTGCTTTAGCTAAAGGAGGCTCGGAAGCTCTTATCAATAGACTTTTTACTTTTAAATACTTTAAAGCAATGTCTGGGGCTAAAAACTTTAAGGGGCCAAAGACATTAGAAAACTCTAGAAAAATTGCTGAGGCTTTCTCTAAAACACATGGTTTAAGTACAAGGAAACAAATTGCAAAGGTGCTTGGCGTAAGCCCAAAAGCTTTGTTTTCAGAAGGCATGGAAGAAGAGCTGGTGGCTATGAGTCAATATTTCTTAAACACTCGATGGGGCTTGGAAGAGTGGGATTGGGATAAGGCACAAAGCTTAATGAAAAACACTGGATTACAAAGTATATTCAGTTCTGCAGTTATGGCTAAATTCGCACAAGCAGGGCAAACAAGACAGGTAAGAAGAGCTACAAATGAATTAATAAAAAACAATATTACATTAGAATCTGAAAATGCTGTTATTAGAACTAGAAACGAGGCTGATGCTGCGGTTCTAAAGCTTCAGCAAGAAGGTAATTTAGATTCTGATATTGGTAAAACTGCGCTTCAAATTAGAAGCAAAGCCAACCAAGAGGTTATAGCTATGGACAAGAGAAAGACTGAGCTTGTAAATAGCATGACGCCTACAGATAAACAAAACTTTTTAGAGCTTATAACAAGACTAGAGGAAACAAAAGCCAAGCTTGATACGGACTGGTTTGAAGCATCTACGATAACTAATAATGTAGTTAGGCAAATGGCTGAGGATGTGACCGACATACAAGGTCAATTAAAAGCTATAATAGCACGATATCCTTCTGAGATTAGCTATAACTTTTTAGACAGCGATACTAAAATACAGTATGACGAAAGAGCTTCAAAAGAACTTCAAGCAGAAGCAGAAGAAAAAGGTGGTAACTATGAAATCACTCAACAGCAGATAAGCGACAGAGCTGCCAAGCTTTATGTAGAAGATGTAAAGGCTGGAGAAAGGGAAAACGCAGAGAGGTTTAGTGTTGGTGGAGCATATACAATCAGCGACCCAACAATGTATTTTGTAGATATTCCAGAAGATGAAAGAAAAGAATTTGACCTCAACACTAGAATAAAACAGGCGCAATCCAAAACAAAACCACAGCCACAACAAGTAGAGCTAGAGCTTGAAGGTGAGGGTGTTGAAAAGCCAGAGACGGCTAAAAAACAACCCATTGACAATGAGAGGGTTGCTGCTTTATTCTCGAGATTTGAAAGCGCAAACAGAGATGTTGATTTAATGACATCTCTACCTGAGTCTCAGGCAAATCATATTATCAAGTTTTTTAATGATTTGGATGCTGGAAAAGACCCAGCTTTTGGATTTGTTGAATCCATACTTGATGCCAATGATATGGCTGTAAGAATAGCTGCTAAAGCTCCTGGAAAGATAGATATTTTTAAGAAGGCTGGCATCACTCCAGACATGAGTATGGAGCAAGTGTATCAAAACCTAAACGCATGGGCACAAAAAAACATAAGTGTCGGTGGAGGTTTACTTAAAGGAAAGGGTTTCGCTACAGGTGACATACTTTTAAAAACTTTGTTTCGTGATAGCTACGTAGGGCAAGAGTTTTATGATGTGTATAGGGAAATAAATAGAAAAATCAGTGAACAAACACAGTCCGCTGAAAAATTATACCTAAATACGCTTAAAGATTACCAAAATTCAGTAAAAGCTTATAACAAAGCAAATGGAACAAAAATAGTTGCTGATGCCAATCACCAGAACAATGCATATGAGTTGTATATGTTGGCAGGCGCTTTTAGACGCTCTGGAGTCACAATAGGCAAGCAGGAGATGATTTCTTCAATGGAATCTGGTGATAAAAAACTTTTTCTTGATTCTGTAAAGCAGATAGAACAAGGAAATGATGTAGAGCAAAACCAAGCTGCTTTAGATAACCTTTTAAACAAATACCCAGAAGTAAGAGCTCAGTATGAGCAAGAAGTTCAATCTGGAGCTAAACAAGATATTGAGTTTACTAGATGGAAAAGTTTAGTTAAACAAGAGCTTGATATAAGAAGAAAAGAATACGAAGAGGCTGAAGGCTCTATAGAACAGAGGAAATTCAAAGAAAGATATGAGCTTTGGAAGTCTACATACGAAAAACTTGGATTTGAAAAAGCCAATTCTTTTGACGACTTAACTACAGAGCAATTCAATAAAGACTTTGTTCAAAAGTTGGCGTCTATGCAAAACAATGACGCAGCACTCAAGAGAATAAAAGATTATGGAGGTAAGCTAAAAAATGAAGACAGAGGGACAGAGGTTCCATTTGTTGACGGGACATACATCCCAATTCCCTTGAGAAAAGGAGATAATAGCGATGCTAATGGTAAAAATACATATGACGGAAATGATGATGGCGCTACTGACCAGCAAGCAGTTTCTATGTCAGACGCAGCTATTCTTAGTCAAATAAACTTTGCCGAAACCCTAGGAGACAACCTAAGACTAAACCCAGGTATTTTTGTTAAAAATGCTATTGCAAGAATGAAGGGTGCTAATATAGATGTAGAAGCTAGAGGAGATTTGAATAAGCTAATGTATCTTTTAGACAACCCAACATTCAAGGATATGTTTTCGAATCCAAAAGAATATGATATTATAGCAAACTTTTTTAGAGACAAACAGAATGTATTCAATAGTATTGTTAATGAGGGTAATGAAACTTATATTGATATAGGTAGTAATGACTACATGACAACAACCAATAAAGCATTAAGAGCGGGTTATACAATGTGGGCTGCAAAAGCCCTTACTAGAGCAGACCAAAGACCCGCTCAGTTTTACAGTGCTATTTCTGGTTCTTTCCCGTATCTAACCTCAAAACAATCTAAAAACCACTTATATAGTAAAGCTGCGTTGTTTGGAGTAGGCCTGTCTGGTGCATCAAATGGATTCAAGTCAAAAACTAAAATTGGAAAGTTCATACAAAACTCGTTTTTAGGAATGGGTGATTTGAGTAATATTTACGCAAAATCAAGAACAGGACTTCGTAACGCACTTAAAGCTGAGTTTGTTTTAAGCGACCAAAAAGAGATACCCACATCATATTACCTAAACTACTTGGGAATAGATAGCGCAAAGCATGATAAGCTTATTAGAGCCATTGGGCCATCAGCATCCGTAAATAAGATTTTAGATTTCTTAGGAAAAGGGAGTGAGCTGTCTTTAGACGTGTGGCTTGCAAGTGCGGATAGAGCTGCAGCCAACGCTGCTTTTGAAGCCCACTATATAGATGCCAGGGTTAAACAAGGAGAAAACCTCAAGGGGGTTGATATGAAACAGTGGTGGGCAAAAGAAAACGAAAACCCAAACATCGACGCTATAAACGAAGCGGATGCTTTAATAGCACAAACTATGCGACAAACAGGTAGTATGTCAGAAGCTGGCATATATTCTGGAGGCACTGGACTAGAAACTGCAGTTAGGTCTCTTATTCCATTCCAAAGGTTTATTTCAAACGCAAGAGCTAATTTTGCAAATCAATATGCTATATTGCAAGACCCTACTGTTCCTCCTAGTCAGAAAGAACAAGCTAAAGCGGCTATGCAGGGTATCGTTCAAGAGGTTTTAACATTCCAGAGCGTAAAATTGGTTACAGGTTTAGCTACAATTCAAGGTTTAGCTGCTGGCGTTTTAGGATTCGGATTAGAAGATGAAGATAAACAGAGGTTTGGAGGGGCTAGTCAGCTTATTGAGGCTGATTTACTTCCGCTTGGAGATAGACCAGGAGTTATATCCGACATGATGGATAAAGAGAAGAAGTATCAGGACTTCTTAAGCTCAACTCCAACAAAGCAAAAGAAAACCAAAGAAGGGGAGATTTTGTCTGGACTCACATCAGAGGCTTATGTAGATGCAAATCTTGATGATGCCGCTTACTTTATTCAAAGATACGCAAAAGAATACGAGAATAAGTTTCAAGCAGGGAAAAATTATGGGGTATTAATGCCAGCTGTACAAGACTTATTTACTACCATGCAACCACTCCCTCTTCCAGGGCCATCACAAGACTTTTTGTTCTATAAAATGAACGAACTTCTAGAAGGGGAGCCATTTAGAGAGTTTATTAGTGGTGACATTGACCAAATAAAAACAAAGGGCGGTAGGCTGGAGTTTTTTGCGGAAAACTTTACAGGGGTTTATGGTATTGGGCTAGAACAATCAGATAGGCTTGGAGAGGCATTTAATCTTTATGCTGAAAATAAGTTTTATACATATACAGGTGAGTATGGGTATCAAGAAAATTATGTTTCAGCTGGCCAGAGTAAATCACAGATTGAAAAGCTTGACAACTCAACCCAGCTACTTATGTATTTGAGAATGAGTGATGTAATCCCAGGGATGCCAAAAGGAGACATCACTAAGTTTGCTAACTATTTACAAAGAGCCATAGAGAACGAATTTAGGTCTGTTGGAAGAGACCCATTGATGCCAACAAGAGATATGCTTGACAGACAAACAAATAAAGAAGAAACTGAGGCTGCTAGAAAAGCTTTGGAGCGTAATTAATAGTATTTTTCTTTTATAATATTAATTACTTCTTGACAGTCCTTTTGGTTTCTGGGAACAAATAAATCCGTTTCCCATCCTTTGAGCATTATATAGCGCTTAAAAAGCTTCCAGACCATAGGAAAACGTTCATTTGGGTTTCCTTTACACTCTATAATATATCGAGGTGGATTTTGTAGGTCTACAAAGTCTGGAGTGTAAGTTATGGGTAATATTTTCTTGTGTCCTCTGTCGTGTAAGTATTTTTTAGATGGTGTTTTTTCGTATGAAGAAAAGTTTGCCTCAAATCCCTCGATGATTGTGAACTTCTGCATTTCGTATCCAGCAGGTATTTTGTTTGCTTTTAGTAATAGATACATATGGGACTCCAACTTAGATTGAAACTGTATCCCGTCTATTTTTGTTTTTTTAGACCTAGTTATCTGTCTGCCTTTCTTATATCTCCTCATCTACATCTTCTAAGTACATGTAGTCATCAAAGTACATGTCATTAAGTGTTTTAACGGCTTCTGGCACACCTTCTGCGTAAACATTGAAGTCTGCATAGCTAACGGATTTTCCGTCGTCAAAAACCACAGGAACGTATTTCTTTATATTATTTATACCGTTCCAATACAATGTCCTGTTAATCTCTTGCTCTATTTCTGTTCTATTTTTCAAGTACTGCATAGCCATCTTGTTGGTTATATTAAATTCTTTAGACACAAGGTATATGTAATCGTCTTTCACGCTAGATATTTCAAGAACACCATTTTCGTACAAGCAAACATATATGAAGCAATCTTGCAAATAGGACTCTAAATCTATATTCTCTAGAGTGGTTTTTACAAACAATACTTCTGCATCACTAAGCTCTCTGTTTACGAAAATTTTCTTCTTAAAGTCCATAAACAAATTTAACGAAAAAACCCTCAGTATTTTTGGCAGTTCCTGAGGGTTTTTCTCTTATGAAAACAAATAACAAAGAATAGAAAACTAATGACAGTAGTTGGCTAGGATGTCAAAAAGAATCTTTGTCATAACAAAGATAACGAAAATTATCCAAAAGGATGGTCTCCGTTACCGAATTCAAAGTTTAAAGTTACCAACAAAAAGTGAAAACGCATTGTGCTATACGGCTGCTCATCGGATGGGTCAAAAAGTTCAAACCCTAAAACCATACCCTCGTGAGGCCACCTAAACGTAAAAGAAAGCATATACCAATCCATAATTAAAAAATATGTGTTAATCTTGCTACTTGCCCAAACTTCGGATGATGTAAAAAACCTTCAACCGCTTTCGGATTATGTTGATATCCCTTTCTGTGATGCCAAGAGTCTGTTCCAGATGGACTTCGTAAGCTCTCTACTGTAACCCCTGCATAATCTTTTGCGTTCTTGTGATGAACGTGGTGCGTGTATACGTATCTGTGCTTTGATTTACTCCAATCTTTTTTAGCCTCAACAGCCATTAGTAAAGGTAAATCCTGTACTTTTGCTCCGTCTCCATGAGTTGTGCCTATAAGGTTTTGACCATAGCTAAAATATTTTCTATGTTTTATACTAACATCAAAAGTTACGTTTTCGCACTTTCTAAACCAAGATGATATAACGTCTGCTAAAAAGAATCCGTTTGTGTAATCGTGATTTGATGGATTGTATGTTACGTGAACGTCTGCTACAGTTAGCAGGCTTTCTATAACATCTACGTAAAGTTTTTTAGCATTCAAGAAGTTTTCGTACCACATACCATCTGTATCCTGTGGAGTCCCACTTGTAGTCGTTCTCCTTGGCGTATCTATATGTAGTATGTCGTTTCCTATAATCAATAGTATTTTTTCTATGTTAAATCCTGAAGCCTTGCTCAGTATGCCTTTTATACCCTGCTTTACCCTCTTAACTGCTATCTGTTGGTTGTAATCTTCACCTGTCTCAAAACTTGTAGCCAACTTCCCAATATGCACATCTGCTGGGTCTAAGACAAGTAGATGAGGGTTTGTTTGCTTTTGTCTTTCGATTGGATGATAAGACGGAGAGTGGTTGTTCATCTCCTCAATAATCCTTTTAGATATATCGTTGTATGATATTACATCAGGTCTTACTTTAACAGAGTATTCTTTGGTTTTGTCCCAATACTCTTTTACAGATGAGAAGTCTATTCCTCTTTGCTTACAATACTCATAGACTCCACTATTTCTAATCTTGTTCAACTCCATTTGTTGTTGCTGGTCAAGAAAACATCGGAATTTACTTCTTCCTGGTTGTGGTTTTTTTGGTCGAATACCAAGTGCTTTAGCTTCGTCGTCTGTTAGATAAACTCTTTTCTTCATGGCTCCATTGATTTTTTAAGTTGTCGAAGGTCATAAATCAGGGAGTTCACGGTGTTCTTACAGTCTTCGAAATCGCCGTCAAAAATATATTCAAATGCATCATTTAGTTTGTTGTGCATTCTATCAAAAGTTGATGTTAAGTATTTTTGACGAGGTGTTGATTCCATTTTAGTCTTTATCCATGTGGTACAATAGCTTTTTACCATCTTCAGAGTCTATTTTTGATATAGCTCTGTATATGGCTCTTGATTTCTTTTTTACATCTTGCACCTGTGTCTTGGTGGAGTCTGACCCTAAGTTCGTATACATATTACAGTCATACTCAAGCAAAGCATCTATTTTTCTTTTGTCACTCCAGGTCTTATAACCTAGTACCTTTTCTATATAATTTGTTGTTTGTTCCATACTATAAAAACTGCTTTAGGTTTGGTTTGAAATATTCAGAGCCCTTCATAATTTTGCCGTCAGAGCGTCTTATAACCTTACCATTTTCTAGTTTACTCATATTTGATTTATGCACCTCCTCAAACATATCGAATATAACAGTAGATAATCCGTGTCTTAAGATAATTCCGTATAATATATACATCATATCCACAACAGCATCGGCTATCTCTACCATATCTTCGTCTTGACACGCAACCAAGTATTCGTTAAGTTCCTCAAGCATTAGCTTGTAGTTTAAAACGTACTCGTCCTCATCAATTTCAGAAGGTGTTTTCCTTATTGGGATTTCATAAGTTTTATTAAACTCAGAAACCATGTTTAGCTTTCTGTCTTGTATAGTAAGCTCTTTCTCAATATACAAAGTAGCGTCCATGAGTTCTTCTTGAAGGTGTTTCAAGAAGTGGTCCTTCATGTTGTCAGCAAGAGTAGTGTTGTACTTTTCAATACCTTTAATACTCCTGTCTGTGTACTTATTTTTTACTGATTCTACTATAGAGTCAAACATTTCCTAAACGTTTATTTTAGTAAATGTATAAAAAAAAATTTAAATAGTCAAAATTTTGTTAAAATTTTTTCTAATATTTTCCAAATTGCTATGTTTTATAGTGTTTTCTTGAAGAAGGTGAACCAACTCATGTATGATTCCATCATCTGCTAAACATTCATCGCTTGGTATTTCTTTTAGCCAACACACATACACAGCGAAGTGAAGTATGTCTACTATGTTTTCTAAAAACTCTTCGTTACTATACCCTTGATATGTAATAAAAGCATACTTTAATGACTTATGGTCATAAACAAACTCTCTATCACCTACTTTGTATATTTTTGGCAAGGATTTCATATAATTCTATTATTTTATTTTGTAATTGTTTTTGTTGCGTCTTCCAATTGTAGATTTCTTTCCCCTGTTTCTTTCTTCCATCATAATCTATTTCTATCTTAAGGTGGTTGAGGTCATATATAATTGGATAAACTTTTATATTGTTGCGTATACAAACAACCATTGCATCGTTTTCCATTAAAATCTACACTTTTTATTATTCCATCTATCTCCTAGATAATTTAAGAAATTTTTAAGAGAATAAGGTTCTCTTGTGTTAACCCACTTGTATCTATGGTAGTATCCTGTCACATAACAGCCATCTAACGGTATGTTTTGGTCTTGTGGATATATATCATCATATTCTACCTTTAAAACAACACTACGCTTTGTTCTCCATGACGAGCATATTCTTTCAAGTAGAAGTTTTTGACCGATTGGTATTTTGTTACCACGTTTTTTTACCTCTATCAAGATTAAAATATCATTATCAAACTCTAAAACCGCATCAATATCTGACGGATGTATGACGCCATTCTGTACCCCTGTAAAGTCTATTGCTCTAACAACCTCTTTACTGTTTCTAATCAAGCTCATTTACCAAAGATATTGTGACGTTTTCCCATTTACCTCCTTTAATATCATAATTAACTAAGAAGTCTATTCGGTTTTTCCATCGTTTGTTCATTCTATCCTCTACTGTCCATATGCCGTCCATCTCTCCTGCGCCCTCTACACATACTTGCGCTCCGAACACAAAGCCAAGAGGCTCTAAATCCCTGGAAACAGCTAACCATCTGTGTGAGCCAGGTGATTGTGAATTTATTTTTTTCAGCGATGCCGTTGTTAAATAGTCAGCATTACATTGTTTCGGGTCGGCATGATATATTGTTGCCGTTACCATCACAAAAGTTAAAATAAGTGTTTTCATATTTATATATTTATTTGTTCAAATTCTAAATCCAAACTTTTAGTTATTTCGTATGGATTGTTTTTTGTTGATATCCAATTTGTATTGTCCCAAATCGGGTTTCCGTCTTTTAATTCGGAGTATCTTCCGTTGTTTACGTTCCAACAGTAGTCAACATGCGCTTGATTTTCCCCTAAGTTTGCGAACTTTACCTTTAAAACTTTTATTTTTACAGTCGCATTATCATAATCACGATGAACCAATATTCCATGTGGACTCATATCATAAAACTCACCTCCGCCTTTTACATCATAAAATGTTGGCTCAATAAGTTTTCCTTTGTCGTTTTGAGGTTTAGTTGGATGTGCAACTAGTATACAAACCACATCGTGTTTCTTACAGAATGTATCTACTTTGTTCAAGTAAGCATTAGTGTAGTCTGTTATACTCATGTTGAGGTTGTCCTTGTCTCTTATTTTGTTGTAAGGGTCAATAACCAAACATCTAATTCCCATTCTTTTAACCAACTCCTCTCCTTTTTTAAGAACTCTATCTAGGTCAAACCCATCTTCGTAGTCAATGAAGAAAAAGTTTTTATTGATATGCTCAACACATTCTTTCCAATCTTTATGCTTTGTGTCCTCATACTTCGGTGTGCTACCATACAACTTACGCACAAGCTTATCGACGTGTAGGTATTGTGGGTAGTTTTCAGTAGAGGCATAAGCTGTTTTCCAACCATACATCATGTTGTAGCCTATTGTCATTTGGTCAACAAAATCTGACTTTCCACTCGAAGGAAAACCTGTAACTACTATAAACTGCTTTGTGTATGTTGAAAATATCCCATCAAAACTACTTAAGCCAATTTTGTAGCCATTTTTCACTCCATTTTTATAGAATTCATCAAGGTCTGAGGCCATATCAGACACTCTAAGAACATTTTCTATTGGACATGGTATTGCATCAAGCACAACTCTTTTTAAAGCCTCTTTTCCGTACTTAATTAAGTACTCGTTTGCGTCTTTACAATCCTTGAGGTCGCATAAAAATACTTTGTCTGAGCCAAATCTTCTTATGAGTTCTTTTTTGCCATTTTCACCCGCTTCGTCGTTGTCTACACAAATGTATATATCAGTTTTATCCTCAAAGTAGGAATAAAAATCTGTTAGGTAGTCTAAATTTATCTGCCCCTTTGCTGTAAAACCGTTGGGAACACTTACAACGTAGTCAATACCCGCTTCAACAAATGACATCGCATCTATTTCTCCCTCTACTATAACGCACTTTTCTGAGTCTTTTATTGAGTCTATGTTGTAGAATGTCTTTTGAGCACCCTTGTATAGCTTAAAATTCTTCTGTGCATCACGATACTTTATGTTTGTTAGTATTCCATTTACAAAGTAGTTGAACATTATTACGTTCACTTCTTTTCCAACTTGAGGCATAAATTCTACGCCTTGTGTTATGTTCATCTTACTTAACGTCGCATCTGTAATACCCCTGCTCTTAAACCAATCAATTATTTTAATGTGTAAAGAATTTTCTATTTTCTTTACATTTGGCTTTGTATATGTATAGTCAATAGACTTTTCCTTTTCATATGTGTGTAGTTGCAAAACCTCACCGCAATGCTGACAAGTGCCTAGTCCACGTTCCCAATCAAGCATAAGGCACTTTTGAGATTTTTTCTTTCTACCCTCTGAACAAACAGGGCACGTAGATTTTTTTGCTCTTGTGTCTAGTTTGTATATGTTGTAGTCTTTTATCTTGTATCCGTTAATTTCCATTGCTTATTATTTGAAATTCAAAACCAGGCTTATCGAAAAAGCTTTTGTCTTTTTCTAGT
>Ga0102963_1000056_pt1 | contig 41851 bp, 56 predicted proteins | sample SalPon2_C_H2O_MG_2_FD_84522 | JGI IMG/M metagenome (GOLD analysis project Ga0102963, IMG submission 84522) | Salt pond water microbial communities from South San Francisco under conditions of wetland restoration - Salt Pond MetaG SF2_C_H2O_MG | ecosystem: Environmental > Aquatic > Non-marine... | reverse complement strand
GTTTTCTGGGGAAAATCCCCCCGATGTGACAGTGTGACAGTAAGACAAAGTCCAAAATTAGCTCATTTTTTGAGCAGATCACTATGTATATAGAAGCGACATGGCCTCCAGCTACAGGGGGGGGTGGGGGTCGCTTCAGTGGATGTCCATAGTATCTGGCCGATCCTGAGAAAAGTCGAAGTCATCTGCGTCTGACATGTCATCAGCAGTGGCCGAATCGAGCATAGCGTCCAGTTCAGCGAGCAGGTCCGCGGATGATCTGGCATCGACCTCAGCGTGGAGTTCGACGAAGGCGCCTGATGCCCGACCCAGCAGTTCCAGAGCGCGGAGTCTGCCACTGTCCTGAGGGCTGGCAGTGAGGGCGAGGTCTCTCAGGTGCTTCCTGACCATCGCCCTGTCCGAGAGTGCGGAAGCAACCATCCCCGCCTCCCTCGCCGCAATAAGCCGCTCGTACCTTGACCGGACCTTGCTATCCCCAGCCAGCCTGCTGGCCTTCTCATGCACGCTCTTCGCCTTGGTCTCTGGACTCACGTCGAACGCCTCCCGATAGGCATCGGACTGAGACATGCCGCTAGCCCACGCTCGACAGAAATGAAGTTGCTTGCTGGTAAGTGGCTTGTCGTCTGCCATGGTCTTCTCCTGTAAACTTGTTGCCTGCAAGGGGTCTGCCGATCCTAACCTAGAATTTACTTTAACTACAGCCCCTAACTGTCTCCGGTTCTAACTTCCGATTAAATATCAAAAACGCGCTCTCAGCGACGTTAACATGTTCTAGGTACCGTGACATGGGTTTTCTTAACGTGTCTCAGGGAGCCATACAGAGCGTCTGAGGGCATGTTCTACTGCAATTAAATGCTCTGAAACGCACTAAAAAGTCGTCAAAAAATCACGCTTACAGCCCGAACTTAAAGTAGATTCTAGGTGCGCTCGCAGTGCGACATTGCGTAGGTGTATAAAAGGCACCAAGACTTCAGTGGTATTATTTCACACAATACCTCGTTGTGACATGTTGCTGGTAGCACTCAGGTCGGTATAATCCGCTCACGGGCAGGGGATATGCCCTGTGAATATTACCAATCCTGTAGGAGGGATTACATGCAGAAACTACTCGCTAAATTCAAGGCCTCGCGCTCACTCGCTGACGCACGCCGCCTTATCACCTACAACCGCAAGCACCCTTTCTCTGACGTGTTCCTGACAGCCGAAGAGCAGGCACTGCTGATCGAAGCCAACAGCATGGTGCGGGAGGTGTCACAGTGAGCACATTCATCGAGAACCTATCCAACAACATGTTACTGCTCCCTGTTTCGATGGGACGCATCCAGCTTGAGGTCAAGACCAAGCGCGGCGCCGATGCGCTCAAGACCGCGCTGGGTGTCGCTGAGGGTGTACGCGCTGGGGGCACTATCGGTGCGCTGGGCGCGATGACTGATCTGGCCGCTGAGTTGATCAACCGGCATTACGGCCATGCTCGCACCTACACCTACACCCGCACGCTCGCCGCCGCTGTCCGCGGACATCGCATCGTAACCACTACCCGCACCCCTGAGCATCTCACCCGCTATGCTGAGTTCAGGCACGCGCTGTACAATGGCATCGACGAGTTCATGCCGCAGTATGAGGCGTATTACAAGAGCACTAATGGTGTCGCCGACATGGGGTCCAGCCAGATCACGATCCCGCACCCTGACGCGGTACGCGAGAAGGCCTACATCAACATTGGCGTGCCCCAGCAGATCCGACCCGCCGACCTCGATGGGATGAATCTCCCCGCCGGTCTGGCCGCTGACATCGCCGCTCGCACTGATGCCCACATCATGCAACAGGCTGAGGCCGCGAAGACCGCCGCTGTCGAAGAGTTGGCGAAGGCCGTCGATAACATCGAGAAGCAGTTGACCTCAGGCAAGCGGCTCCACGACTCGCTGATCTCAAACGCGCAGAACGCCTCCCGCAACCTGCGTGAGTTCACCGACTCATTCGATAACGATCCCCGCCTGATCGAGGCCTGCGATATCGTCGATGACCGCATTGCATCATCTACGCTTGAACAGGTTAAGAACAGTGAGACGTTGCGCGCTCAGGCAGTCCGCGCCGCGTCCACTGCAAGCAAGTCCCTCAAAAAGGTTGCATCGGCTCCCGCCGTGTCCGCGCCTGCTGAGGTTGGTTCAATTCACATTGGCGACGATTCAATACTCGCCGACCTAATCGACTAATCATCCTGTAGGAGGGATATCACTATGGCAGATACAGTAATTTCAGCAACGATGGCGGACGTGGATAAGATGATCCCCACCATGCTCGCATCCCCCGAAGGCTTCCAGCCTCTGGGTTTGATTGGCGCCCCAGCCATGGGCAAAACCATGTATTTCCAGACTCGTTTCCGCGAGCATATGGCGAACCACTACGGCGTGCAGGTGGACGATATCGGCATCGTGATCGAAAAGATCGGGCAGGCCGAGGATGCCGCCGCCGTCAATGGGCTCACCCTGCCTACCAAGCTGGCCGATGGCACGCTCGCCACCGTTAAGTCCAAGCCCTCGATACAGGTTCGCATCGAGGCCACCGGCAAGGAGTACGGCGTACTGCTCCTCGATGAAGCCGCTCAGTCTGGCTCCAATGTAGTCGGATCGCTGGGCGACACTTTCAACCGTAAAGAGCATAAGGTGGGCGACTGGCCTCTGCCTGAGGGCTGGGTCGTCGTATTCACTGGCAACCGTGTCGAAGACAAGGCTGGCTCCAAGCGGTTCCCGTTCCACCTGATCGCAGGCCGCGCCATTATGGTTAACTTGTTACAGGATACTGATGGCTGGGTGCGCTGGGCTGGTCCCGCCGGTATCAACCCGCTGTTTGTCGGATTCATTGACGCTGGTCTCAACAATGTCGGTTTCGCTGACGCGGTCCCGTCAGAGTATGGTCCCTACCTGACACCCCGCTCAGGTGTTGCCGCCGCCGCTCACCTCGACGCCTTCATGGCCTCAGACGAGTTCGATGGCACTGAGATCCCCGCCCACATCATTACCTTGATGGCGATGAATATCGGACAGCGTGCGGCCTCTGCTCTCAATGAGTACATCAAGACCGCCGACAGCGTACCGATGGGGCATGAGATCCTTGCCGATCCCACGGGCGCCATGGTGCCAGACAATACCGGCTTCCAGCAGTTGGCCGCTAACCGCGCCATGAATGCCATCGTGAGTGAGGCTGACGGCGATGCCGCTCTCACCTACATCGTGCGGTTGCGTCCTGACCTTCAGGTTTCGCTGGGCTCGAAGCTGATCCGTCGCTCAGTCCGCGAGGGCTGGACCATGGCCTCGCCTGTTGCGAACGCCTTCATTCGGAAGTTCTCCGAATTCCTTCCCCTTGCCGCAGAGGAGCGCCAATAATGAAAGCCAAAAAGCTATACGCCGCAACCGAAGACCTGACCAACAGCCGCAAGCATGTCGCGGCCATGATCATCCTCAACGCGAAGGCGCCGGTCCACTACACGACTCTGGTGGCCACTGAGATCATCTGGACCTCAGCCATCCCCACTGCGGCCACTGACGGCGTGTGGATCTACGTCAACCCCGAGTTCTATCGCGGGTTGGCGACTGACGGCCAGCGTGCTTTCCTGCTGGGGCATGAGGTGTCGCACATCATCCTGCGTCACCCCCAGCGCAGTCTGGCCTACCAAAAGCGCGGGTTCTTTCGCCATGGCATGAAGTTCATCCACAATATCTACAACAGCGCCGCCGACTATGTGATCAACGATGACCTGATCGCCATGGGATTGGAGCCCATCCCGCAAGGGCTGTACTCCGACACCTACAAGCGCAATGACGTTGTCGATACCGTATATGCGGACATCTACAATGACCAGCCCGAAGAGCCTGAGGGCGGCGAGCCTGAGGGCGAAGAGCCTGAGGGCGGCGAGCCTGAGGGCGAAGAGGGCGGGTTCCCGTCTCCTGAGTCTGGCGACTCCCCCTCTGGCGATGATCAGCAGGACAGCGATGATCAGCAGGGTGGCGATGATCAGCAGGACAGCGATGATCAGCAGGGTGGCTCCGCTACTGGCAACATGTCAGGAGAAGGCGACCTGCCTGCACCCGCTGGTCACGACTATCACCTCACCCCTGAGTACGAGGGCGATGCCGACGAGCAGGCTGATGCCGCCGCTCAAGACGAGCACGATATCAGCGAGGCGATTGATCGCGGTCTGGACCAGATGGATGCTGAGGGCAAGGATACCTCCAAGGTCTCCAGCAACATCAGGGATGGCGGCAACCGCTACCGCTCAGACAAGCAGTCCAATGTGGCGTGGAACGCAGAACTGGCTGACCGCGTCATGCGCGTTGGCAAGGGCGAGCGCACCAGCTTCTCCCGCATCAAGGTGCGTCAGTACGCGACCATCGGCGTGATCAGCCCTGAGACGCTGGGCGAGTTTACCCGCCTGACCGTGATCAGCGATATCTCGTCATCTGTCAGGGATGAGCCTTTCGCCGCCTACCTCAATGAGTTGGCCGCGATTCAGGATGCGGTCAACCCCATCGAGGGCGTGACCATCCTGTGGACTAACCATGAGGTCCAGCGTGCAGACGAGGCCTACTCAAGCGACGAGCTTCTCAACATCGACATGCCGTGGAAGGGCGGCGGCACCCAGATGTCTGCCGGTCTCGACTGGCTGGATCAGAACGGCGTCGAGTCTGACCTGATCATGGTGTTCACCGATGGCGAGTTGTGGGGCGATGACTGGGCCCGTCTGGCCGCTCAGGATGATCTGCTGGTCGTGCTGGACCGTGAGCCTGACCTCTACACCAAGCGTGACCTCGACAGTCACAACATCGACTACATCGTCGCTGAGGCGGCGTAACGGGGGCACTGCCCCCTTTCACTAACAAGTTATCCCGTAGGAGGGATTTGAAATGGATTCTATTCAAGACAGCAAAATGGTTCAGAAATTAATTGAGCGCGAGTCTGCGGACTTCGCCTCTCAGGTTAATGAGGTCGTTGACGATGGGAACGATTTTTGTAAAGGCACGATGGTCGTTGTTATCGACGAACTTCTGCATGACCTGATCTCACGTTTTGAGGGCAAGCCAGCAGATCAAGCGGCCATGGTTCAGATGGTTATCGAAGCGCGTGAAGCCCTGAAGGATGTAATGCGCGACGAGAGCGGGGAGGCCGCATGAAGTACAAAGTCACAGTCATCGAGTCATATGAATTGGAGGTCGAGGCAGACTCAGCAGAGGATGCCAAGAACTTCATGATGGTGGGACAGCCGTGGGTCAGCGGCAGGCACTCAGATGTCTGCGGCGTCCCGCGCCAGACTGGCTACCGCAAGACGGCATACGCCAGCATCCTGCCCCCAGAGAAACCAGCCGATGATGGGGGCTATCTCGACGTGCTGAATGAGATGGCACGTTACGAAGAATCGGACATGCGTCATGCTCCTAACTTGTTAAAAGATTGGTACGGGATCAGCAAGGCCGAAGCGATGCGCCTGTTCAACATGTGGATCAGGTCGCTGTCAGACGAAGAGCAATTGAATCTTTTTTGAGGAGAGATACATGAATACATATACGGTATGGGTCACAGAAATGCGCGAGTGGGAGATCGAGGTCGAGGCTCCCGACGAGGAGGAAGCGAAACGCTTGGCTGAGGAGGAGGCGAGCAACGTGGAAGTCGATGGCAAACTGCTGGGCATCGAGGTAGAGGTGGACAGCTTGCGGCTCGACAAGGAACTAATTGTCCATAGTAGGTAAGAAAGGTTAGACGAGGGCATCACTGCCTGTTATCATCAAAACGTATCTGTAGGAGGATATCATCATGCTTTGTAGAGAATGCTTGAGATCAAGCGGACATCACCCCAACTGCCCCGAGGCAGAAGACGCGCCAGATTCCACGTTTACCGTTTGGCGATTGGGCCACCCCGTTGACACGGTGCTCAGGTCTGAGAGCGCCATGCGGAGCGCCGCCAGCAAGCTGGGCTTTGACGCCAACATAGTCATCTCAGAGGGCGAGGCCGACATCGTAAACGAGTGCGGCATCGTGATCGGCGGTTGCTACGCTAACGAGAGCGAGGGGGACTGGCTTTATGATTAGGCTCCCGAAAAAAGATTCGCTCAACACTGACCGGATGGTGCGCTCTGCGATCTCAGGGTCTGCCGGTGAACCATACTGCTGTCTTATTCTTGACTCGTTAGGAGTAGAGGATTACAGCCATTGGTCGCTCGACGATATTCACAAGCTCTGGGATGAGGCCAGCCAGTCCGACCTGACTGTGGCTGAATTTATTTCGTTGAAAAAAGAGGAGGTTGCGGCATGAGGGATATGACATTACAGGAAATCATGGAGCACCTTCCCTCAGTGGTGCGCTGGATATCGTACTACAAGAAGGATTCTTTCGGGGATGGCGAAATCACCGAAGAGGAAATGGGCCAGTTGCATGAGCTTGCATGGCAATTAGTCAATCTAACGAGACCGGAGGAGGGGAATGATGCAGACGGTAATTAGGGGTCAGCAATCTGGCCGGTTGATATTCTGGGATGAGAGCATGCTTGACGTGCGGAATGTGGTGTACGCCAGCTTTGACGAGTGGGTGAAGGCGGGTAAAGACTTTGGCAATCTGCCGCTGTCCGCTGTCAGGCTGACCGACATCGACTACAAGGGCGATGACCCTGCTGAGTTTCGCAGGGCAGTTGCCAAGTGGCTGTTGAGAAAGGCGAAAAGCGATCACCCTCCGGTGGCAGTGCTGGCAACGGGGGCGAACAGAGATGAGTAACGTAATTTCTATTTGGGCGGGGGTGTTGGCATTCCTGCTCATCTTGGGAGTGGTAGGACGCGGGGACCACGAGGATGCACTCGCCGGAGAGCGCCACTACTGCGAACTGGTTGAGAGCAAGGTATGGCCTGCTTACGACCCCAACATCAACTGTGAGGAGTAATCACATGGCAAAGAAAAGATGGACAAACAAAGAGGATGATGTCATCGAGAACGGCATCAAGGCGGGGCTGACCTACAAGGAGATTGCCGCGGCCCTTCCAAGCCGAACAGAGAGCGCGGTATCAAACCGAGCCCACATCATGCGAGAGAAGTATTCGCGCTATAAAACCCGACGCAACAGGGAGCCCGAGGTTTCGGTTGAGGCGATCCGCTCGATTGCCGACGATAACCGCATCTGGATTGGCATGGTCAGCGCGTCGATTGCGGCGTTCTGTTCCCTCCTCACGCTCCTGATCTGCATCGGAGCAATGTTCGCATGAGCGGCAGAAAGAACGAGTGGAGAAAATGGACGGATCAGGAAGAGGCATTCATCCTCTCGCTGATCAAGGAAGGGCTACCTTTGGGCGAGATAGCCGCTCGCATTCCTTTCCGCTCGAAGTCGGCTGTCTACAACAGGATCAACACCAAAAAAGCACTGCATTTGGCATGGCGGGAGACCATGGATCTACGCCGCAGAAATGCCGCGAAGTCTGGCGAGGTTCGCGTGTCCGCTACTGCTACCTTGTCAGACATAGCGGCAGTGATAAGCGCAGTTTGCTCGTTTTCTACACTGGTTTTACTCTCAGTTGTTGTGGTATTTGGATGAGCAAAGACGCGCAGATAGCCGTGGAAGCGGCAACCCAGATGGCCGAGGCGCGAGGGATGGACTTTGCGATTATGTCTGACCTCAGCGTCAAGCCACTTTCCGAGGCAACGGGCACCGTACTTGAGATAGTGCGGTGCCCCGCCCCTTTGAAAAAACGGATTCGTAAAGTAGACTGATCTGGGGCACACTCCTACACGGCGAGCGGTGGCGTCGTCAGAGGCTATGTATGCCCCTATCCCCTGTGATATAGCATAGCTTCATCCACCGCTCCTTAAATGACGGGTAGGGTTTCGGCCCCCCGCCATCCTCCTCTCAGCGATCCACTCCAGCCCTTTCTTCAGGGTGACAAGCCGGTCCTTGGATTTCGACACATCCCACCCGTGGATCACAACCTCTTCGACAAGGTACTTTGCAAAATCCCCGTACCGTTTGCCGACCAGATTGAGCGTCCTGCCGTAGCGCATCAGGGCGTCAGACGCCATTGAGTCTGGGTTGGCCTCGCCAGAACCCGCCTCATACCTTAGCGGCTTGGTAAAGATACCCGCCTTCATCGCCTGATTGAGGAGGTATTCTCCCGCTTGGTGCTCGCCCAGTGTCAGCAAGCCATTCATCAGATACCGATCAATCAGCGTCTGATCCATCACCTTGGCCCGAGGCATCGTACCGCCCTCGACCATCACAGCATGGCGCTTGTGGATTTCCTTGGTTCCTAAGTCTGTGTGTAACTTGTTAGTCATAAGAATCCTTCCCGGGTGCCCGGGATTTGTCCCCGGATAATCAAAATGCCTGCTGAGAACTTGTTAGCAGTAGGTTTTTCGGGGTGTGTGAAAAACTGATCAAACTGATCAAACCCAATAACTGCAACGCTTTCAGCCTGCGTAAAACTGTAAAAACTAAAACTCATCGAAGTCATCCCACTCCCGACCACGCAATTTGGACAGCGCCTTGGGCGAAGGCTCGGGTGTGGCAACATGCTCCGTGTATGTACCGTTAGACATGTTGTAATTAAGATAGGCGACACCCTGCGATCCCACCCACTTGAATCTCGACTTCCAGCAATGAATCTCAACCGATTCATCTGTCCGGTGAACTGTCACCCCTAGGTCAGCTTTGGCAAACCATGCCGCCGAACCGGAAATATTCATGCCCTTGGGCACCGCGTAGCTTCCGTCCTCTCGGGGATACATCTTCTGGGGGTGGGCGACAAACCAGACGTGGATGCCGTGGGCCTTGGCGAAGCTGGTGATTCGGGTCAGCATCTGGCTGATATTGCTATGCTCTTCCTGACTGCTTGACTCGATGTAGTTGTACGGGTCGATGATCAGACCCCTGACCCCCATACGCATGACCGCCTGCTTAGCCCTGTCGATGATTGAGTCTATCGTGCTGAGACCCCCATCCTTAGACTCCAGAAACACGAAATGGTCATTGATAAACTCGACAGCTTCCCCAAGCTCATCCTCTGTCATGCGCTGACTGAGTCCGGTGTAGAACGGCTTGCCCGAAACCTTCTCGGCGAGCTTGGCTATGTGCATGTGGGGAGGGTTCTCAAACGAGCAGACCGCAAACTTCCATGACTCTCGCCGTGCTAGGTTGATCATGATCTGGTCGATGAACTCTGACTTGCCGCTTGATGGCATGCCGGTGACCACCGAAAGCTGGCCTTCTGCGATGGTGAACAGGTCATCAATAGCATCAAACCCAGTAGACGCTCCCCTGCCGTGACCATTCTGATAGATATCTTTTACCGCGTCGAGGTACTCACTGGCGCCATACACTCCAGACAATGGAACTGGCTCGGGATTGTCAAAGATCCGGCGGGTTTCATCTGCACCTAACTTGTTAACGGCATCATTTGCATCCTTGGCGCCCTCGGGAAACCTGACCCGCCAGCATTTTGCTCTGCCCACTCGACGGGCGATCTCTTCTGCCAGCGCCTCCCCTGCCTCATCCGCATCTGTTGCCAGCACGACCTTCTTGCAACGGTCCAAACGCTCGCGTTCATTCCAGATAAACGCAAACTTCTTGTCCTCTTCGGGGTCGATGCGGTTGTGGGATACCTTTATCGGCGCCCCATTGGGGCAGGAAACAGCCTTGATTCCGATGCTAGCCAGAGCGATAACATCACACTCGCCCTCGACTATCGTTAATTCCTCGGCCTCTTCCTCTATGTTTTCGATGCCGTAAAATGATCTTGGCGCCCCATCACAGGTGAACCCCTTACCTTCAACAGAGCGCCACTTGATGGCAGATGGACTCTCCCGCGTGCCGTACACAAACCCGACAGCCTGCTTCTCGACGCCGCCAAAGAATTTGGTGCCGGTGGTCATCAGTGGGAGTTCGTTGAGATTATCTACCTCCACGCCGCGGGCAGAGAAAAAGCTCTTAACAAGTTCTACATTGTAATTTAGTTGAGTTGGTATCTTTACTACTTTCTCTTTATTCATGTGAGCCTCATAGAATTTTTTACGCCTGTATGACCCCGACAGTCCGCAGTGGTGACAGTGATACAGTGTTTGGTCGGGCTTAACAGTGATTGAAAGTGTCTTTATGCTTTTCTTTTTGCGTGCGTCTGAGCAATCGGGGCAACGCTCTCTGGCGTCTTGGTTGTGACTCAGAACGAAGTCTTCCAAGCTGTTCATTTGTTTGACTACCTCCTACTTTCATGCTATTGGTAGCCCTAGGAATGTACTAGACTAGAATATTCCTATTTAAATATAGGTATATACCTAGCCTAGAACCTTTCTAGGATTGATACTCTCTTGAGCCTTAACGCCCCCGCAAGGGGGCTTTTTTATGCACACTGCGACAACTCCTCCATCACCATCCGCGCAACGACCTTCTGTTGCGTGCGGCTCAGAAGAAGCATTTCATCTAGTGCGTCTTGCAATCCGACAGGGAACCCTGCCATATGGCAATGGTTAATAAAAGCTGGGGATTTCAGATACTTAATCGCGGCTTCACGGTCATCTTGGTAGTTGCAAACCAAGTCTTTGATGGCCTGAAAAATGACCTTGCTGTAAACGATTTTATAGGTGTTCGACACTTATCTCTGCGCGTGGATTGTCTTTGTCCACTCCCCCCCAATAGATATGCTTCTCTTTGACCTGCCTGTCGTTCTTATATATCAATCCCTGCATGCAGTCCAGAATTAACGACTCATCGAGGTCAGGTCGGCGGCTCGCGTAGTAAATTGTGATCGAAACCGAGACATCCTCCTCGATCAGCGTGTCACTTTTTGCACATTGTTTTTCAAATGACTTGACGTAAGCCAGCGCCTTGCTGGATTTGATGAACATGGGTCGTCCACTCTTACTCTTAACAAGTCTACGACTATTTGCCTTGCTACAGGGCTCTCCAAGAATCACCATAGACACCTTTGACATATATTTTCTCCTACGTTAACATCCGTCGTCCCACATTGAGGAGTGTATCACGGTGAGCAAAATGGGACGTTACGTCTACGATTTACAAGTGGCTGAGGAGGCCGAGTTTTATGGACATTCAAATCGAAAAGCATGTACCGATGCCGAAGCGGACGAAGATACCGGAGTTGCCACTAGCGGCAATGGAGGTTGGGGATTCGTTTGTGGCGCCAATCAATGCGAGCGATCAGACGGAGGTGAGGGCTCTGAGACAGCGCATCTCCCGCTGGCAACGGGACCGATACCCGATGAAATTCTCCGTCGTTCGTGATGGCGAGCAGATGAGGGTGTTCAGAGTCGCGTGATAATCACCAACCACACAAACTTACCCGAGCCTGTATTCAAGGCGCTGACGCACAGTGACTATTCAAGGGGTCACAGCAACCGCTCAGTCACCCAACTGATAGACAGTCCCCGTGTTCGCATTCTCCGAAAGGAGCATGACGACGAGATCACGGAGGATGTGTCTGACATGTTGTGGAGTGTTCTGGGCACGTCAGTACACACGATGTTTGAACGGCATCAACCCGAGGGGCATATCGTTGAAGAGCGGTTGTTTGCAGAGGTTGACGGGTGGAGTATCAGTGGGGCGATTGATTTACAGCGTTCCGAGGCTGACGGCACGATGACCATCATGGATTACAAATGCACCTCAGTGTGGTCTGTGATTCATGGCAAGGTTGAATGGCACAAACAACTCAATTTCTACGCATGGCTTGCCGAGCAGAAGGATGGGGTCGAGGTGACTGGCTTGCAGATTGTTGCAGTCCTGCGCGACTGGCAGAGGTCGAAGGCCAAGATCGAAACCAATTACCCGCTGGCGCCAATCGTTATCGTGGACATTCCGCTCTGGTCGCCAGAGGAAAGGGATGACTATGTCCGCGGCAGGGTGAAAATCCATCAGGAAGCCGAGTACGAACGGCTTACAGGCGGTCACATACCCCACTGTAGTGACGAGGAGCGTTGGAAGCGTGAGGACACGTTTGCTGTCAAGAAAAAGGGCAACAAGCGAGCACTGCGTGTATTCAACAGCATGGCAGAGGCAGAGGCCTTTGCTGAGGAGTCATCTGATCGTGAGATCGAGGAGCGGTCAGGCAAGTGCGTCCGGTGCGATGACAACTGGTGCCGTGTGGCGCAATGGTGCGAGCAGTATGAAAACGAGGCATGGTCGTGATCGAGCAAGACCCTGAGTTTTACCGCAAGGTTGTGGCGATGAACCAAACATCAAAGCACCTACTCAAAATAACCGTCAGCGGCGACACCGTCCGGTTCTATCTTTCCGATAAACATGTTGGAGATATGGCTACTGGGCTGTTTTTCCGCCTGACACCACAAGAAATCTGGCAAACCCTAGGAGTATCAAGTGACCACAAAAAAGACTGGCTCTCATGAAGAGCCGCAGGAATACCTCGCGGTATTAACACTCAAGGTGTCGGGAATGATACGGGAATGTGTTGTCCTGCGAATATCTGGGTATGAAGATGAGGATGCCTACACGAAGGCTGGGCAGATTTGCAGTAGCATAACCGCTGACCTCCCCGCAGATTGTGTAGATCCAAAAGACTACCCAAGCCATCCTCAGTGGAGCGTCCTCACCATTCAAAAAGAGTACGGTGATGGCGCAATCGCTGATCTTTTCCTTGAGGATGACATCACCAAGCTAGACTCACGCTGGCTGGCAAACGCCCTTGGGGTACGCCGTTGCACCGAGTATTGGACGAAGGTTTCTCAAGGGGAGGTTTTGCATGACTGCGCCTAAATCACAACACACATACGCCAGCGTATGGAAGACTCTCAGCGCCATAGACTGCTCCGAGAAGGCCGAAAAGAAAAACGGGCTGACCTATCTGTCATGGGCGTGGGCGTGGGGCATCATGATGGAGCATTACCCCGAGGCGCGGTATGACTTCCTTGTCGAGGAGCGGGATGACGCCCAAACCTGTACCGTCTGGTGCAAAGTCATCATCAATGACCTTGAGCGTTTGATGTGGCTACCCGTTATGGACTACAAGAACAAGGCAATAATTAATCCAGACGCCAGAGCCATCTCAGACACCCGCATGCGATGTCTGACCAAGTGTCTGGCGATGTACGGGCTGGGCCACTACATCTACGCTGGCGAAGACCTTCCCCCTAGCGGTGACGCCGCAGAGGAAAAACCCGCCCCCAAGGAGAAGCCCAAGCCGAAAGCCAAGGCCAAGCCCAAGGCAGAACCCAAAGCGGAAGCACCAGCCGAGCCTCAGGGCGACACCATTGCGAACGAAGAAGAAGCAGACGGGGTGCTCAGCTTCCTGTGCAGTACTGCTGACACGTTCGCAACAGCAACCGAGAACGATCTGATTGAGTTCTGGAAAAACAACAAGAAGACGATAGACCTTCTTGATCAGGGGTATCCAGAGCATTTCAACCAACTCAAGGCGCATTTCTCTGCGCTAAGAGCATCACTAAAGGAGAGTAACGATGAGTAGAAGAGCATCAATCGCGGCTATCTTGGCCGTCACTGTAATTTCTGTGTCTGCGTATGCCCACGCGCATCTCTGGCAGAAAATTACCCAGCAACAGGGCGTCAACGGCCAAGTGGTCTGCCAGTGGAAGTGTGGGATCGGTAATTCAACCCACTACACAACAACATCCGGCTACGGCGTTTGCCCTCAGCCATGGTAAAGGAGAGCGCCAATGAGTAAGTATCACAAGACCGAAGGCGGGCTTTGGCCGAACGACGACAAATCAAAGCCCTCACACCCTGACATGAAGGGCCGTGTGGAGGTCAGCCCTGAGCAGGTGAAGGGTTTGATTGCCATGGCGAAGGAGGGCAAGACGCCCAAGATTCAGCTTGCCTCATGGAATCGAAAGGCCAAAGACACTGGGCAGGAATACCAGTACGTCACCGCAGAGGTTTACTGGGATGCGGAAGCGCAAGCCGCTCCGCCCCCGCCGCCAAAGCCTCAGCCCATCGAGTTCAAAGAGGAAGATATTCCGTTTTGATTAGGTCAAAGAAACTGCTAGATGCGGCGCGGGATCAGTCCTGCGTCAACTGCGGTGTCAGAGATGGCACCGTAGTTGCGGCGCATTACACCGGACTTAGAGCTAACTTGTTAGGAAAAGGGACTGGACACAAGCCCCACGACCTGTGCGTTGCAGACCTATGCCACAAATGCCATTACCAGTTTGACGTGGGCGGCGGTGGAGCGACCTTTGAAAAAAAAATCGACAAGTCAGAGCAGTTCTTGTTCAACATAATTAAGACGCTAATGAGGCGAGTAGACCAAGGCGTTATATCAATCAAAGGCTATGACAATGAGTGAAATCAACCCGTTTATCTTGTTAGAGAGACACCCCACCCGCGCCAAGGCGATCAAGGCCATGTGTGCGGCGTGCATGGGATGTACAAAAGAAGAGCTAGAGCCCGGTTTTAGGCGGTGCATACGCGACTGTGTGTCCGTAAAATGCCCTTTGCACCAGTTCAGACCATATCAAGCGAAGGGGGGAAAGGATGAGTAATGGAGATACACCTACCGGAAAGCAGGACGATTCAGCGGATGCGAGTGTTGCAGTCACTGTGTCAGGAGTTTCCGCAAGTGGCGCCTCAAATACTGGAGGTCAACCTTCGGGCGAAACACGGGGTGACGATAGAGGTGAAGCCGCTAAAGACTCGCCGCTCCAGACCGCAAGAAAACTACTACAGAAAGTGGTGCGGTGGGTTCGCAAAGTTCTGCGGCTTGACCCCTGACGAAATGCACAACGAGCTTCTCTGCCAATGTTATGGTTCAGAGGAGGTAGACACCAAGTTCGGGATGGTGCGCCGTCCGGTCAAGCGAAGCAATGATGCGACCCGAGGCGACTATTCCGAGCTTATTGAGACTCTGTGCCGTGTGGCGTCAGAGATGGGATACAGCGTGCCGCCACCAGAGATGGAAGATGGGTAGCTTCTGGGCCAGCTATGTAGACTATGTGGCTTGGTTAGATGCGGAATGCACCCACCCAGTCGGGGAGACGGAGTGCAACGGCATGGGATCTGAGCCAAGTGTTTCTCACTCTTTTGGGGAGTTAGTTGGCCCCGAAAAACGGCTGGTCAAAGGGGTATACGGCGCTACCTCAAAAGGCGACTGGTATGACATTGAGTCCAACTCAATTATAGACGAGAGCCATGAGCGTTATGGCAACGAAGAGACAGGCTGGCAGTTACTTAAAATGCAGACGATTAAGCGATACGTTCAATATCAAACAGTTGATGAGCCTGTGAATTACAGGTTCTGGGAGGGCAGTAATGACAAAGCTAACACTTGAGCTAGAAGGCGAAGCCTACGCAGACGGACTTGCTACTGCTGACAAGTTTCTGGCATTGATGACCGAGAGACTTGACCGGATCGACAAGATCACCGACAACATCCTCGACCTCACCAACATGAATGCCGATGCGCTCGATGATATCCGCGCCGCAATCAAGGACTTGGAAGAGGCAAAAGCCGCGTTATCCGATGACTGAGATCAGGCTAACCCTGTCAGAGATGCAGATCGCCGCCCATGTCGGGATACAAAGACAGCTACAGAACCTCAAGAACAACGCCAGACCGGCATACGGGGCTGGCTCGTCCAACGACTGGCAACTGCATGTCGAGGGCGCGCTTGGTGAGATGGCGCTGGCAAAGCATTTAGGTATCTATTGGGACGGCAAAGGCCAGATGAGGGCGCCTGATGTCGGCAACGTGGACGTGAGAACGTCGGTGAGGGACTCTGCCAGACTGATCATTCATGAGTCAGATCCCGATGACAGGTTCTTTTTTCTGCTGATCGGAGGCAATGGAAGATACCGCTGTGTCGGCGGGATGTATGGCAGGGACGGGAAAAGAAGCGAGTTCTGGACCGACCCAGCCGGAGGTCGTCCGGCGTACTTTGTTCCTCAGAACAAGTTAGGAGTAATAAATGGATGACTTACCAGAGCATTACGTCGCACTGTGGATAATCTGCTTTATCAGCATTTACACCATGTTGGTGATCGCACCAAAGTATTGATACACTTGGCATCTGTCTAACCAGTAGGAGCCTGTGATGCCAAAATATTTAGCCGCTGTCGCCTTGTTGTTTTCTTCTTTTGTCTTTGGTCAGACCGTTATCTATTACGAAGACGGTTCTGTTTACACGCTAAAGCCCAACGAAAATGTTTTTGTGTCTACTGTCGGGAAGATGTACAGGAAGCAGGCGTACAAGAACGGGAACGTCCACTTCAAACACCTATTGCCTAACGAGGAAGTGGACTACGAAGCACAGCCGTATGACGGGATAGAGAAGGGGTCAGAGGAGTGGTGTAAGGCATACGCGCCCTACCTGTATGTCAACGGCTACACCTTCGACGATCAGACTTATGAGCGAGCCTGCCGAGGCTAAGGGATTCTGCCAGCCACCCTGTGATGATCTAGGTTGATTAGGTGCTGGTTCATGATGTCCTCCTTGGATTGGCCGTGATACGGCACAGCAAGAAGCTCTTCCAGCAGTATGTCGTTTAGGCTCTTGGGCTGATAGCCCTCATTGTCGGGCGCTTCTGGCATAAACACCTCAGCCAGTATGCGTCCGAACTTACCCTTTCTGTCCAGATGTGTTTTAAGGAGCGCCTCAGAGCCTTCCGGTAGCATCTGGCTGACATAATCCTTCGCCAAATTCCCCAGAGCCTTTAGCTCTTCCGTGCCGCCGCGGGTTTCTGCGGTATCTATGCCGAACAGTCTCACAGATTGATTCTTTAGCTGAATGTCAAAGCCGCAGTCGATATCAAACACGACGCTGTCGCCGTCAATGCACCTGACCACTGTCGCTTTGTATAAATATGTTAACAGCACTTACAACCCTCTTATCGCTGACCTGTCAGCACGAGCCTCAAGCAATGGGACGACTTTCAGCATCTGATTTTCATAGGCTTTCAGTTGGTCAAGCATGTAGCGTCTCTGTTCCGCGCTCATCTCAGAACGCATAATTGCCTTTTTGTCCTGCCTTATGTCAGAAAGCACCTTCCTGATGTATTCAACATCATTCCTGACCTCAAGCAATCCTTCTATCTTGGGGTAAAGGCTATTGAACTCGTCTTCATCACCGCGCTCTAGGATCTGGTTGATTGTGTTGTAGTCCTGACGGACCTCGTTGGACAGGTCGTAAAACTGCTCTTTCAAGCCCGTTCCCTCTGGGGCGGTTAAGAACCTCTTCACCACTGGATAGTCGTATAACGCCAAGCTGGGCATTTCTGGCTGGCTAACATCATATCCAGCGTTAGCCATCGCCTCTCTGCCCGACTTGCTTCTCATCACCCTGTCAGTCCAGCTAAGGATAAAGCCGCCCATGCTACCCGTGTAGCCCTTGATAACGTGCTCTATCTTCATCGGCGATGTGCCGCCCTCGTCCATACCAAGCATCGGGATAGCCGCTAGATAGGGGGTTGCCTTCTGCAAGAATATGGCGGTTTCTGACGTTGACTCTGTCCTCTGGTATTCAGGCCTCTGACCTGTCAGCCAGATGGGAACTATCGGGCGTCCTGTGTAGCTGTTGTAGTTTGAGTGCGCCTCAAGAAGGGGGGCATATGCCTGTATTCCATACAACAAGTTAAGCTCAAGTGTTGACCCAAGTCCCTGCTTGAAGCTCTGGAATGCTTGGCGAGATGTTCTGTTCCCAGCGGTGGTGTCGAGCATTACTTCTGGAATGGTCTTGAATATCAGGCCAACTTCAAAGGGAATGGGGATAGCTATTGCGCCGACGCCCTCAAGCCACGGCACAGGGAACAGCCAGTTGTTATCTCTTTCCTCCCTGCTCGCCTCTCTATACTCATCGTCATCGCTTACCATCATCCAGTACAAGGCGGTGGCAAAGCTGATGATCGCTCCTCTCATGGCGAAAGAAAGAGCCGCCGTCCCCCTAGGGACGCCTCGCTTGGCAGTGTTTACGCCCAGCCCGCTACGCCAAAGAACATCGAGGCCTTGTATTCTTGCGTTCAGGAATGGTATCGCCGCGGTTATGGCCCTCACCACTCCATTGCTTCCGCGTCTGGAGAAGTTAAGCACCTCCATTGCTTGGAAGTAAGCCTCTGCTTCGTTTCCAGTTCTGGCGTAAACCTCGTCGTAAACAGCCTGCCGTGTTGCCGCATCCGATCTTGTCGTAAGCCTGCCAGACGCATCCCACAGCGTCTTGAACATGTTAACCGGCATTCCGTTACGTTTTCTTCTTTCCGCCTCTTCTTGGAACGTCTTGCCTATATCCTGTTGATCAACCTTGAAGTCGTAGCCCCCGATAACGCCGGTTCTTTCTAGGTTGTTGATGTTAGAAAAGAACCCTTTGGTCGTCCCGATCAAGGGGACGAAGCTGGAGCCAGAGGTAACAAAAGCGGAAAGGCTATCCCTTAACATGTTAGCAAGCATGAACCCGGGGGTTCGTGTGACCGTTTCTCTGAGCAGTGTTGACGCTGGCCCAAAGAATATGCGGGATATCTCCTCAATCCCGCTACCGTCTATCGCCGTCATCGAGTCAAGGATAAGAGGGTCATATATGCGGAATGACACGGGCTTACCGCGAACCTTGAGGGTAACTATGTCTGGCCCTTGCGTGCCGTACTTAACCTGTCTGGCAAGCTGTAGCTTCTGCATGTCTCGCGCAATGCGCTGTTGAGCTACGTTCCTCATGCCCAAGTCAATCGCGGCGGCGGTGTTCTTTACAATCGACTCCACCAAAGGCACGTTGATCTTGTCCGTCTTGCCCTTGTATGGCTTGAATGCCCCCAGCTTTTTGAGATCACCGAAGGGGTGGTTGGTTATCTTGCCGGTGTCGTAGTTTGGCTCAAGCGCCCTGTAGAACGGTATGTAGTCTGATGCAAGCCTCCAAGATTCGGCGCCTTTCTCGTCTATAACGCCAGTATCTTCTAGGAATGTAATGACCTGATTGTTGTATGCCTGCCAAGCGCCATACCACTCAACGACGGGGTTGTACCCGTTCGTGTCGGTAAACTGCTTTATGTTTTCTCGGGCCTCGTCTATGTCCTGCTGTGAGACGGGCGTTGGCTTGCCCTCCTTGTTGAGCCTTTCGCCTCGCATGGCGATTGCGTAGGCCTGAGCAAACTCGCTGATGTCGCCGTATTTTTTTGTTCTTAACAGGTTAATGATATCAACAAGACCCCGGTACTGTTTTCCGTTGTAGGAAAAATCGACAACCTTGGTCAGTCCATTCCTGTACTGAGGAACGCCACTCTTGATTGCTTCAGCAGTGACGCCAGCGGATCTGTCGGCAAAAAGAACTGCGGCGATAGAACTACTGTCTGCTAGGTAGTCTTTGAAGTACCTCTGATTCAGCTTTTCTAGTCGAGCATAGCGATTGACAAGCGCCTGCTTTGCCTGTGTTAACTTGTAGTCAATAGTGCTGTTATCCCCAGTAACGTCCATATACTGGCGCATGGGGTCTGCACGCTCCGGCGTGCTTTCAATTAGCCGATTGATAAAAGACTTTGTCTTTGTGTTGTACTCTGGCGCCCGAGACTCAAGGATTTCCTCTGGCTCAGCCGCGGCCTCTGGGTTCCTTGCGATGTACTGAGCCTCTGGAGATGCCTTAACGCTGTAAAGAGGCACGCTGAACCCAGCATTACGCGCTTCTTTTTCGTTTTGCTCTACAGCCTTGTCTAGTTTGGCCTGATCTATTGGCCTGATAGACCTGCGACTTTCCATGATGTCGTCTGAGCCGTCCTTGCTCAGAGGTGCGTGCATAACCACGACTTTACCAAGGGCTGGGGCGTTGATTAGGTATCCATTAAACCCAAGCTCCCTTACCTTTTCGCCGATTGCCTCATAATTAGGGTCGCCGTTTGGATGGGTCGTCCAGACCTTCTCTGGATCAGAAGGAGCGGAGGGGTTGCTTGCATCGTCAATGACGTATATTTGGGCGGGGTCCACAAAAAATTCATTGGGGACGTTTCCGATCATTGGCTCTTTTATATACGGGTCGACTTCGGCGTCAACTACGCCAAACCACGTCCCTATTCTGGGCCTGTTTCTCTTGGCCCTGTCTGCGCCAGTGCCAGCAAGCGTGGGGTCTGTTCTGTCTAGTTGCTTTGTGGCGAAGTGCGTTAATGCCAGTCTGCCGTCGGGGGTTATTGCTCCCCTGACTGTTTGTTCATAATCTGGCGAATTTGCGCTACCGCTTCTGGCGTCAAGAGCGGTTCCCTTGAGCCTTTCGATTGCTCTGGCGACTTCGTTTTGCGCCTCGGCGCGGAGATCAATAAGCCGTTCCCGAGCAGTTTCTCGACGTATTCTGGTGTCAGGAACTTTTGTCTCATAGTCGTAGTCCTTAGACTCTGGAAATGAAGAAAATACAACAGTTGAGTCAATAGGGTATATGCCATCAAGAGCGTTGTCAAACGCATCAACCACCGCATCAGCGTCTGCATCCGCCCCCAAAAGTATCATCATCGTTCCGTCGATGGTGGTCTGGCCACTAAACTCAGGAACTCCCTCAACCGCTCTCAGCCTCTGGTATATCTTATTCACCTCAGCCAAAGGCTTGTCGCCAATTCTGATAAACACAGCGGGGATTGAGCGAGTTTCCTGCTCAAGACGAGGATCAAACTGGCTATCTGCGCCCTCGTATGGACGGGGCGAGACGATCATCATGGACTCTTGCTGTAAGATAAAGCCCACGGCGGACGCGGCATCCGTTGGGTCTCCACTGGTAAGGCGCACGGCAAACGACGGGTTTGTGTCGTCGTAATAACTGCCTATCTGACTGACAATCTCCCCACTTGCGCTCACCTCCGCTAGTGCAGACGGCACCACCAGCCTCGCCACTCGCTCAGATATCTCTAAACGCGCATCATCACTAAGACTGTTCCATCTATTTGATAGCTCTTCGTTTCTTGGGTCTGGCGCAACCTCAAAAATAACGGACGGCCTGTCGATTGGAGAGCCAAAGTTGACCGTACCGTCTCTGTTAATGAACATCGGGTATGTGTAAAGGCCGACAGGCTGGTATCCAGCCTTAGATGGGTCCGTCTTCCTATTTATATCCGCCTCAGAGATCACCATCTCAGGCCAGTAATCCAGATAGTCAAAGCTCTTGGGGTTGTCTTGCTCTCCCCAGCGTATTGTCTGGTCGAAAATTCGGACAGGCATTGTTGTGTAGCCAGCGGCTTTGAGCGCCCTTGCTCGATGCCTTCCCTCATGACCACCAACAAGCAGGACCGGCCCATAATCCTCTGAGTCAACCGGCTTAGTGTGAAGCTGGGGCAATTCGCTAAATTTCACGCCCCTCCTGACAAGGTCTTCAACCCCCTTTTCCTTTCTGTCTTGATGCCCGACCTGTGCCAGCCCCAAAAACATATCAATCGGCATGTCCACTATGGTATGCCTAGCTTTGTGCGCCGGATTTATGCGCCCCGGAATCAGCGTCTCTCGCCCTGATGTGCCAATATGATCGAATGCTTTCTCTTCAAACATGTCAACAGCAGACCTGCTGTACATGATGTCGTCTTCGTAGCGACTGCCCTCTGGCACGGACTCGGGGTCGAAATCAGCGAATACGCCCTTGATGTCCTCGCTGTTGAACATGGCAATGCCGCTGTATGATTTGCCCGCCTCTTCAATGTCGTAGTAGCCCTTAAACCCAGCCTCCTTCATATAGGGAGCGATAACTTCAAGCTGAGCAAAATCTACATCATATGGACCTTCTGTGATCTCCGCATAAGCGACTTGCGCCGCATTGTTGTGAAAATCTTCTGCCAAGTCCTCTGCGACAGACTCAACAGGTCTGACCCCTTCGTAATAAAACCGCGCCAAGTCCTGTTGCTCAAAGCTCTTTAGCTTTGTCTCGTCGGGGCCATAAAGCCTGCCCTTTTCTAGCTCCGCGGCAAAAAATGCCTCTAAGTCAGCCTTTAGTCTTGGCTGACGGCTCAAGGGCTTGCTCAACGAAAACCTGACAGGATTATCTTCGTCTTGTATGAGAGACCTTATTTCAGCGATGCCGCCAAGCTCGTTTTCCCGCCCATACCTCAGGAACACTGGATACACAGTCGGAATCTGACCTAGGTCGGGTATTGTTATCGCTGGCGCAAACTGATTAGCAAAACGCGGCCTTGTCGTAAAGTGACCGGACACGACACCCATGCCCACACTGCCATCAAATCGCCTTATGTCGGGCACACTTGTCCCGTGATAATAAACGGTGTCTACATTAAACCCCTGCTCTATTGCTCTGGCGAGTCTGGGTATGGTTTGATCTTTCTTTGGGAACTTCAGCCCCCTTGCTTCAATAACCTCCTCAAGCTCAGAGTCAGCAACCACTTCAGGGGCGTCCCCAACTTGCTGTTTAACCTGCTGAACTAGGTTGTTGTAAACCGCATCGAGTTGCTCTTTGGTTGGGCGAGTGCCTGTTCTAAACTGAAGATCCTCAGTCGTAAGGCTTCGCTCCTCAACTTGGCCGCGCTCCTTTTCGGTCTTCATCAGGGTGCGTACCTGACCTCGCTCTCTCGCACCAACCTGCCCAGTCTGTATGGCGTTAACAAGTTCCTGATAGGAGTTGATGTCATTGTCCCGGGCAAAACCAACAAGACGCTTAAACAGATCCACAATCCGCCTGATTATGCCTGCCGGTTTGCCGGACAGCGCCTGCGCCTTGCCGTCTATCAACACGTTGTTGGTCAGGGAGTCGGAGATCATCTCCGCAATCGCTTCTTCCTGTTGAGCGACAGCGGACAACTCTGGGTATGTTTTAACCGCCCACTGGCCATAGGTCATGTCGGTTCCCGGCTTGCTGTATTGGCGCGTAAGTCTCTCAAGCAGGCTGTATTCTTGAGCCGTGAACAAATCCATGCCGCGTAGCGCGTGCAGTATTTCATGGTTCATTACAGCGGCAGTCGCCTCTTCAAACGACATGCCTTGGTCAACTCGATACTTGATGCCGTCCGTCGATATCTGGATAACTTTTGCCGCCAACTGAGCACTACCAAATGTGACGTAGTTTTCTTGGTCTCCAGACTTCTTTTTGATGGGCGATATATACACGTTGCCAGCGGAGTCTCTTCTCGCCCTGCCAACCTGATCTACCGTCTTGACCACAAAATCATCCGCAAGGCCAACAGACTTCAGGATCGCCTGCAACTGTCTTGCAATCGTGCTTTCTATTGCTTTGTCTTGCAGGGTTTCTTGTTCTGGCTCAAACGGGACGATTTCTTTTCCCGCTTCAACCGGCTCTGAAGGGACGGTAGGCTCAACAGGTTTAGCGATAGCCGCAAAGTTGGGGAGGGAAAGGGTGGCTCGCGGCCCTGTCACCCGAGGCTGACTAGGAACGACAAGGCCAGTCACAGGGTCAACCTGTTCTCTGGCTTCAGTGGTGGCTCTCGCTTGGGGGGTAAGGGCGTCAGCCTCGATTATAGTCTGAAGGACATAATCCTGCTCAACAGCAGAAAGGTCTGCTAGCGGAGTAGATTCTGACACCGGACGGCCAATGATGGTCTGAACTACCGCCGCCCCTTCTGCTGAGTTGATCGGGGTGTCAATACCTTTCCGGTTTAGGGCGGTATTTATCCTATTCTCTAACAAGTTAATCCGAGCAGGAGGCTCTGGTTGCCGGGGGATTGTCGGCTCTGCCGGATCTTCTGGGGTGTATCGCCTGCCCGCGTTCCTGATCTGCTGGTAAAACCGCATAATCTTGGCGGATTCTTGAGGGGTGTAGTCTATTCCTGACTCTACGATTGTGCGTTCGACGTTTAAATTGTCGCTAACCTCGCTGAGAGCGGCCTTGACCTCCTGCGCCTTGATAGGGTCGCGCATCGCCGGACCAAACTGCTCGCCCTCATGGGTAACGTAGAACTTGCCCTCCTGCTCTTGAACCTCAAAAAGAGAGCCCGTGGGGATGGTTGTCCTGCCGCGATACGCGCCAGCAATCTCCACAATCTGAGCGGTTATCTCATCGACTGATAACTCTGGATCTATACCTGTAGTGTCTCTGGGGTCGGGCGGGGTGGTGGGGGCTTGAGCGGCAAGCGCACGGTCCATTGCTTTTCGGCGTCTGTCTTCCTTGGTGGCTTCCTTTGCTCTGGCCTGTTGCTCTGCCTCTATCTCCTCGTCAGTGGGAGGACGCATCTCTTCAGGAGCGTCAACTTTAGGTGTGCGCCTGTTGCCCCCAGTAACAGAGCTAATTATAAAGTCGAACAACGCACCAGCGCCGCCGCCTAGCTGGAAGTCTTCGACTACGCTATCAGCGATTGCCCTGTCTGGGTCATAAATGGCTTTGGTTGTGATGTCCCTGAGTATGCCCTGCGCGGCTTCTTGAGTGCCCTCAGACAGGCCTGACATAACCATGGACTCAATTCTGCGGAGTATTGGGTTGCCATCTGCGGTCTGGAAAAAGCCCTTGGGCAGTCCTTTCAGTATCCTGCTGGGCAAACCAAACTGCTCAAGCCTGCCTAGAACAACATCAGCACCCTTGGATGCCAGTCTTTCGTAATCGGTGAGTGCCTCGCCCCGCTCCTGCTCCTCTGTGGCGCGATCCATGCCGCCCTCAGAAACCGCTGGGCCAATCATTGTCGCCAGTTGGGCCGCTCTTGCAGGGATGCCGCCGCGAAGGAAGAAGGACGCCACCTGAGGCACCATTTCCCCAGCAACCTCTCCAAGCTGGGCTATGTAGTTTTCGTCGTAGGCTGGGTCGTAGTCGAGAGTGTCGGATATTGACCGCCTAACACCCATCTCCATGTCGATCATAGACTGGTCGTCAACACCGGGGAGAAGCTGTCCAAGACCCGACACTACCCGTGCGGAACCAGTGCCGATACCGCCCAGAGCCCTTTTGCCGAACTCACTTAATGCGCCGAGGGCCGTGGTGCCATCGTCTGCATCAGAAGCGTCATAGGCTATAGAGGGGTCTAGCGCATATTGCTGTGCCGCATACGAAAGTATTTGTTCGTCAGTTGCCCCATCAGGATGATTGACATCAATCAACCTCCCGTCTGGGGAGTTGACAATCGTGGTAGGCATCTAATTAGGCCTGCCTGTTAATGCTAAAACCCGATGGACTGGTGGTTGGCGCCTGTTGTTGAGGGTCGATCTTTGGAAACACATCGGGAACAAGCATAGCTCTAAGTAGCTTTTGTTGCTCAATCAGCCTGCCAACCGCATCCTTTCCTTCCTGCGTCATCATGTACGCCCTGTCGGCAGAGAGGATTCTTATGTCATCGCCAAGGCTCTTCAAAGCCGCCATTGCGCTTTGCCTATCTGTTATGCCTAACTTGTTAACAAGGTCTTGCTTCATTAACGCCAGCTTCTGGCCTTCGCGGGCATCCGCGGTCCTCAGTTTAGCCATTTCCATTTGGGCTTGTCCCTGAGCCTTGGCGTCCTCTGAGAGAACCTTGGCGGCGTCTCTGATTCCCTGCCCCGTCTTGCCCTCGATCATGCCTGCGCCTATGTTGGCGAGAGCCAGCCCCCTAGATGTCGCACTGTTCCTTGCTGACCGCTCCTCTATGATGCTCATCAGGCTCTCAAGATTTGACGCGGCTAAGTCAGCGCCAGATCCGGTTGAGGGCAGAAATGGCAGAGTTGCATCGCCATAATCAACCCGTGCGGCGTCGTAGCCGCCCTTTTCATCAATAGCTTTATCTGCGCCGCTTTCATCATTAGGAACGAGAACCTCGTTCCCTGCGAGCTTATTCGTGCTGGGGTCAATTTGCAGTAAGCCTAGTTTTTCCGCGGGAACACTCCCACTGCCTTGCTTGGTGTCAGCAATACCTCCGGGTAAAACTGCGGGCTTATCTTCCGCTCTTTCTGCCACGCTATCTGACCGATCCATAAATCTGTCGTATGCGTTACCAACGCTCGTTATGCCTGAGCCAATAAGGTCAGCGATTGGCTCAAACTTTGTGCCCTGCAAAGAGAGATCAAAAGGCAGTTGGAGGCTGGTGCGAAATGGCCTAGCTGGGTCTTCTGCTCGGGGCATGTCGGTCCTTCCCAAGAATGACTGCTGGGCGCTTTGCACTGCCTGCTCTTGCGCCCCTCGGCCCCTTTCTACAATAGATTGAGCGCGATCTGGGTCGAATGTGAGGGTGTTGTATATTGCGTCTGGGGCCGCACTCAGTATTTTTTTCCCTTCCCTGATCGCCCTTGGATCTATCGCAGAACCAACACGGGAAATATCATCGGTAGTGAACCCCATCTGTATCAGGTCGACAGTTGGAACCCCATCTATGATTAGCTCTTCTAGCTTTTGGTCGCTTAGATTTGGCGCCTTTACAACAATCTCGTCAAGAAACCCGCCATTAGCCATCCGCACAATCCCGCCGCCTGCCATTCTCTGTGGTGGCATAGCCTGCTGTATGCCCTGCGGAGGCATCTGAGGGGGAGGCATCTGAGGCATTCTCTGCGGCATTTGCGGAGCCATCGCCATCTGTTGTGGCATAGCCCCCATGATTCCAGAGTCTCCCGCCATGATGCGCTGAGCGACAGTGCCCTCCTGCGGCTTGTTCTGGGCATACTCTTTCCGCACCTTGTCTCTGTTCTGCTTCTCGGAGACGATCAGGAACTGAGGAATGTTGCCGCTTGGGCTCATGGCCTCCTGCAACAACTGCTGATCGGACATGCCCTTTACGGCATCTTCGATCTCAAGAAGGTTCATCATCATCCTCGGCCCCCTCCAAATGCGTTATACAGGCCAGCCGCGGCGATGCCGGTGCCCAGCAACTGTTGCATGGTAGACGGCTCCATTCCGAATGAAGTGGCCGTCTGCCCCGGAGATATGGGTGTCCCCTGCAACATCTGGCTGTAGTAGCCAAGCTGTTCCTGCGGGAACGCCCGCTGACGGAGAAAGTCCTGATATCCGATATCCAAGCTAGACTGGAGCAGTCTTCTCTCTGCCTCGCCTGCCGCTTGCATGTTGCGGAGTCTCTCGATCTCCATCCTCTGTCGTTGAGAGGCATAATCACCAAGCATGCCAGCCGCCGCAAGACGCTGTGCATCTGCTCCCATTAGCTGACCAAACGCACCTTGGCCGAGTTGCGCCGCCTGCTGGGCATATGCCCTGTCAAGCTCAAGACCTTGCTGTGCCTGACCAAATGCCTGTTGCATTCCGGCGCCATAGATGTCACCAAGCTGACGCTCTAGGTTGCGCTGGCGCTCTGCCTGCATGATGCCTTCTCGATATCCTCCGAGGCTCCCCTGACCAGCCGCCTGAAGACCCATCTGCTGACCCATGATGTCGGACTGTCTCCGAGCTTCCCGCATCTGGTTATCCAGAACAAGTTGCTGATAAGGGTTCATGTACGAAGACATTGCGTATGGGTCTGCCATTGACGGCATTTCTTGCGCTCGGCGGGTTGTCTCAAGCATGGTGCCCGCATAAGGACTGCCCATCCCAATGGTGCCAGCGATGTTGCCCGCCACATCTAGCTCAGGTGAGGTTCCAGAAACACCCATCTGAGTGAACCGAGACATTGCCTCCTGCTCCGAAGGAGTGAAGTACTCAAGGCGCTGTCCGGGGTACGGAGTGTACGGAACCGAGCTTTCATACCCTGTACGGGCAAGAAGGTCTCTGTAATATGGTTCTGCGTATTCCGGTAGGTTTGACTGGACTACCTTGGACTCAGTAGGTCCGCTACTGCCGCCGCCCTTACTCATCGCCTAGTTCCTTTTCATAAAACGCCGCCGACTTCTCGAAGCCGTCAGCCTCTAAAAATTTCCAAAACCCAAACCTAGCCACGCCTTCAATGCTCTGACAGCCCATGTCTCGGGCGTAACGGCTGATTTGCTCCAAAAGAAGGTGATACCACTTGTCGAAGTCTTCCCCGCCTAGAAAGTGCATGGAGAGTATTCGCTTGCCGGGGTAGTAGGTGACTTCCGTGGTTAAGGCACCCCAAACCTTTTCATCATCAAAGGCGACCCATAGCTGGGTACTGCCCATCGCCACTGCGGCGCATAGATGCTCCATCGTCCAGCGCCCGTTGCATCGCTCCACCGCTGGTTCCAAATAAGCTCGGACATCGTTCCATGCCGAGTGGGCGTGTTCTAACGGGACTAGACTTATGTTCATGCAGGCATCACTCTCCTTTCATTTACTTGAGGAGCCTGCTTTGTTGTTCCGTTGCGTTCCATCCGCACCCTTTCCATCATCATGTCTAGCTTTTCTGCGCCAGCATCAGAGCTACCGTCTCCAAGACCAGACACTACATCAGCCGGAACAATGAACTCTCCGGGCGACACCGCGACAGGCTGTTCGTTGCCTATCATACCCTGAACCATGTCATCCATGCCCCCTCCGGGGCCAGAAATCATGCCTTCTGTCTGGGCATTTGGAACTGCTCGCCTTAGTATTGACTCCCTAGCCACCCTGTATATGTCTGGGCCGTACTTCTGCACGAACATCTCGATGATCTCATTTGCCAGACCCTCTTCAATTTCGCCCAAAACAGCAGACTCAAGAGCTTGAACGTCTCTCTTCACGTCTTCACCTTCCTCGTCGAAAGGCAGTCCGGTCATCTTGTTGAGTCTTTTCTGTTGCTCTGACGCTCCCGTGAACTCCGTGGGAACCTGAGCGATACCGCCGCTTGGCACAGATGTTTCGCCAAGAGACGTTTTTAAAGTCACCTCCGGCACATCCCCGCCCGCACTAAAAGGAATCGGGTTGATGCTTAAAGAGGCAAGCGACCTAGCCTGAGCCTCGGTAAGGCTTGGGTAGAGCGCCATGAGCGCCTCTGGGCTACTCAAAGGGCTAACATCATTTGGGCCCAAACCCGCCTGCATTGAAAGAGCAATTGCATTAATTGCAGTTGGGTCTGCTATGTTGGCGGCGAAATTGAAAATATTGCCGCTTTGGTATGACGCAAGAAGATCTCGTATTTCTTGGTCTGTCTTGCCGGGGAAATAGCCTCTAACCGTGTCGGTTAGCTCAAACTCGCCGAGGTCAGTTGATGGTGTTTCAGTCCCCGTTGTGGTGGTGGTTTCCGGCTCCTCAGGTGGCTGTGAGTAATACGACTCAAGCATGCTCTGTTGCACTGGAGACAAGACCGAGCGCCTAGACGCCAATCCCATTACCGACTCTGGATCTGTCGGGCCGGGGTCCAGCTTGGACAAAGTGCGATAATACTCCTGCATCTGAGCGTTGGACTGAGGCGCCTGAAGGATCGGGTCAAAATAGCTACCCTGATTGATCACGCCTTGCCGAAGAGGTCTGTACGACCTGTCCGGCACCATGATCCCCTCCGACGTGTCTTGGAAATAACTAAACTCAGGTTCAAACCCTGCCATGTAGTCTTTAGGGGGAGCAACAACATCCCTAGGGCGCAGGTTTGCTTGAACTGCGACTGGGTCTATGCCGCCATACCCTCGACCCCCTACACCGAAGAATCTGGCCGCTCCAAGCGCAGTTGCATACGGATCTGTGTAGTTGACGTTGTAGCTGGTCGTGGCGGTGCTTTTGCTGTCTTCTGCCTTGCCGCCCTCCGCCATGCGTCTTACTTGTCCGCCTTGGGCCGCGTACATGGGCGGGAGTGTTCGCTTGCTCATCTCTGACCTGTACGGGGATATTCCAGACGCAACCCCGGGCTGGCCCACGCCATAAGCCATCTGAAGGTCGTCGTAACTTTCCTGTCTGGATGCTTCGCCTTCTTTTCTCAGCGCGCTTGCCTGTCTTCTCTGGGCCTCACGCATCTCCATGTCACCTATTGCACCTTGAGAGGCGCCAAGAATCCCAAGCTGGCCCATTGTTCCGAGGCTTCTTATGCCTGCGTCTACCCTGTTGAACATAGAGCCTTGAACAGCGTCATTTGGTGATGGCAACTTCGCAAGCATATCTGCCGTGGGGGTGGCAAGCTGTTGCGCCTGAGCCATCTGAGCCGCTGTAGCGGCTGTGTTAGCGTTGGACGCAAGCTCCGCCCCCAGTATCTCTGTTGGCACCCCCTGAGCCGCACTTGCCGCCGCCTCGGTTGTTCCAGCAAGCGCCTGACCAAGCTCTGCCGCACCTTCCGTTCCGGTTTGCAACGCCGTCTGTGTCGCCGCATCGGCGCCCGTACCAAGCAATTCGCCTAAGCCCTCTCCAAGAGCACCGCTTGCCATGCCGCCAATGCCAGCTAGAAGACCCTTTCCTATGTCTTTCTCTGCTATAGCGGTGACCGCACCCGTCACAGCGCCAGCAACCAGAGGCGACATGGATATGCCCGCGGCGCTAGCCAGCATTGGGATAAGGAATGCGAAGGCTTCCGGCTGTCCGGTCACGGGGTTGGTGGTCAAGCCGCCCGGAACCAAGGAGGCTATCCCCGCAACCTCGGCAGGGTTCATGTGAACCAGCATGGTGTCGCCATAGCGACCATACTGCGCCATCTGATCCATTAACGGTTTTGCTGGATATTGATTCATTAGCTTGTCTCTACACCAAACATGTTAAAGCTGAGGCCCGTGTTACTAGCATACACCTTGACCACGTCGCTTTGATTAAGAGTTAGTCCTAACACGGCAGAGAATGTTTCATTTGCCGCTATCGTCTTGTCGTAATACAGGTATTGCTCGTTAGACGCCGCCGCGTCCGCCACATGAACGCTTACCCGGTACGTCAAGGCGCCTCCAGTCCTATTGCAGATAACCAGAGAGCTTACGGTGGTCTGGTTGAGATTCGGGACTGTGTATAGCGTTGTTGTGGTTGTGGCAGATGGGGCGCTTTGACCAAGAACCTTGATTACGTCAGCCACTGCTAGCTCCCATCAACAAGAACTGAAACCGGCGCAGGGCCAGTGACGAGTCTTTATTGGTCTTGTTTGTGTTGCCCTCTACCGTGCTGGATATATCCTGCAACGATTGCTCTATCGTCCTGCGGGCAACCTGCTCATTCTGTTGCTCGTACTCTTTGCTGGCTACCGGCAGGGTCGTATATCTTGGCATTAGCGGCGTCCGTCCGTTCTCACGTCAAAACGCAAGTCGCCCAGCGTCCAGCCGTACTCAGAACCGTTTGTCGATATTTTAATTATCATCTCTCGGGTTCTTGCCCGAAGATGGTACTGCCCTGTTGAGCTATTAATGGTGGCAGTATCTAACACCGCCTCAGGGTCCAGTGGAAAGTCCTTGCCCCTGACCTCTAAAGACAGGTCTGCCGCAGACGACCTTCCCCTAAAGGTGAAGTCAGGGATTACCCGCCTTACAGAAACAAAGGACTCTCCGTCTCCGAGCCCAATCCCCCCAGATGAAATGTATGCGTTCATGGGCTCTCCGTCAGCGGTGTGCCCGAACTCATGAATGTACAGGTAATTATTGTTTATGTCAGTAATACTGTTTGACGCCGCAACCGGATACTCTTTGGTTGGTGCGTGGATATATGCGCCCCTATCCAGCGTCCCGATTGTCCAGTTTTCTTCCAGATAGTTATAAGTAACGTAGTTTGTGATGTCTGCGCTTGCGCCCCCCACGGGGTAGTGCCATGTGACTTCCGAGTCATCAGGGTTGGTTGTGGCAAATATCTTAAACCTCTGGTCAAACTGGAGATTTGAAAACACATAGTCCAGCACCGAGCATGGCAGTCTTTGCACCGCACCTCGGTACACATAGAACCCCTCTCGATCCATGAAAAAGACCGCGTCAGCCGCCGCAACCCCAGCCTTCGGGGAGATTATGCTGACATTCTCCGCCACTGGAGAGAAAGAATAGATGAACGGGGCGCCGACAAAACGCATGGCCTGTATGCCCACGTCCGTGAAGATCAGGATTTCTTGCCTTGTCTTAATTGCGCCAACAATGGTGGTTCCGGTTGACAGCACCTGACCGCCAGAGCTATTTGTCGCCGTTGGCGTCCAAACTCCAGCATTCTCCTGATCCGACCACCGGATCAAGAGCGGGTCTATGCTCGATGAGCCTAGTGGATTGCACCCGAAACAGATGACGTGCCTGTCAATGTCAGAGACCATGACTTGTAGTGCAGATGTCGGTGTATTTGATGCGCCGCCAAGAGATGATAGCGGTATTGCTCTAGTTGACGTGCCGCTACTTTCGTCCCAGTAGTACACTCCGCCAGCCCTTGGATTAAAAATCAGGTCGTCTCCAAAAGCGTCCTGACTGTACAGCCGAAGCTGGTTCGATACCGTCAGATCCACGGACTCGCCAAAAGCAGGGATACCCCAACCGCCTACGCCCCATCCCGTGCTGTCCACATAGAAGTTGGTGCCGGTGTTAATCTGGTAAACGCCAACCACAGATGCGCCGCCATTGCCGGTATCGCTAGCATTCGCTGTGACCGTGGCCCCACTGGTGTCCTTGGCGGTAATATTGTACGAGTTAGCGTCAACAATCAGGTCTATCTGATACTCTTGATTTAACACGTCAGCAGTAACATTGCCGCCCAGAGAGACCGCGCCTGAGTAGGTGACAAAGTCCCCTTCCACAGCGCCGTGCGCCGTATCGCTGACAACCAGCGTAGACGAGCCGTTAGTCGCGGCGAAGGTCACGTCTCCGGCGGCTGTTGTCGCCCTTATTGGCGTGATGTCAGAGATGATGCCGCCAGTCTCGACATAGACCTTGAGGTTTGTGCCTATGCCGAGGTATTTGTTGCCATCCGCAGAACCCCAGTCAAACAGGGACCGCGCCACGCCCTTAATCGCGGTGCTGACATACTTAGTCCAGCCGCCTATTGTTTCCGCTCGGCCTTTCCTAAACCGCACCCTATCTGCATCAAACCAGCCAGAGTCAGCACTGTATTCGGTGCCTTCTTTGTCTATCCCCGGCTTGAACTGTATCTTGGTAAGAGCCACTCAGTATACCCACATCACTGGCGTCGATTGACGTTTGTCTACATGAACAAATGACTTGGCCACTCCCACCCCACCAAATCCCATCTCAATCGCCTTTCGGACGATCAGCATGCGCTCAGAGCCGTCCCGAACCTGAATGTCAGCCGCTATGCCATAGGCGTGCATTCCCGGCTTTTCCTTCTTCGCCTCCAAGCTATGCCTGTTTGAGCGGTATCCCGAGGTGATAATAAACGGGAACCCACAGGCTTCACGTAGCTCATCCAGATCCATGATGAAATCCAAGTCCATCTCATTCTCGCCTGTCTCTTGACAGTCGAAGTCAGACAGCTTGAAATACTTAAACTCGCTCATTCTTTTTTGCCAGACCCAAGAAACAAGCCAAACGCGCCCGTCAGTGCGCCAGTCATGACAGAAACCAGACCCGCCTGCTCAAGCGTGGGCTCAGGTAGCGCCATAAACCACTCAACTACGCGGTAGGTCATCACCAGCATTGCCAGCATCAGCAGTCTGGGAATAACGCGCCATGAATTTAATTGCTCAGGTGTCATTTCGCCCTCAGCTTCATCAGCTTATCAGCACCCCTGATCCCGAAGGACGCGGATACCGCAAGGAACAATAAATACTGATACCAATCAGGCAGAGTATCCAGAGCGTCAAAGCTGTCAGAAACGCGCTGAAGAATAGCGGGGTCATCAACCACAACAGAATATCCAAGGCAAAAGAGCGGAACCGCGAGAACAATCGTCCAGAACTCGTCCTTCCAGCTATTGCCGGACGCCGCCGCCATCTTGCTTTCCCAATCGGCATCATTCTGAATTACCTGTAGTTTTGCTTGGTGCTTGGCCTGCGCCTGTTCATGCTTGTTGTTGAGAAAACCGCCAACAAGATTAGCTACCGGCCCTATCAGTGCTTGTAACATGGCACCTCCTTAGAATGTGGACAGTGCGACCCTTTTCCATGAGTTTGTTGCGACACACACATATATGTAGTTTGTATCCCACGCTATCTCTCCGGCTGTGCCGGATGCAGAGGAACTTGCTGGTGTTTGAGGGGTATCAATCCTGACGTGATCGCTCGTTGTCGCAAGCGCACTAAAAGTGCCTGCGCCGGGGGTGGCCGCACCAATGTTAGTCCCGTCGATGTCACCGGCATTTATGTCAACTGTGGTAAGGGTTGACGTTCCTGATGCCGTTAGATTGGTAAATGTGCCTGCCGCCGCAGAGTTGGCGCCAATCACTACCCCGTCTATTGCCCCGCCATTCGCATCTATATTGGAGAAGGATGACGTTCCAGATGAAGTGATATTGCCTGTGACATTGCCCGTAACGTCTCCGGTCACGTTGCCTGTCAAATTTCCTGACACGTTACCTGTAACCGCACCAGTGACATTTCCTGTCACATTGCCTGTCACATCGCCCGTCAAACTAGCCGTTACATTGGTGGCAACAAGATCCTCAAACACCTGCGTCACTGTAGCGCCAGCGCCCGCCCCATTAAACTTCAGGACAGCATCCTTCCCATTCGCTAACTCAAAGTCGTTGGACGCGCTGTACGTCCCTTGGAAGATAATCACCGCCCTGCCGCCGGAAAGACTGTTTCTTACAAAGACGATCTTCTCTGCATCATTTGGAGTAAGCTGGACGTAGGCAGTTGCCCCTAAATCGCCACCATCCGTAAGCTCAATAAACTTGTTTCTGCCGTCTGACGTAGAACCATTTGTTATATCTAACGTGTTAGGAGCGCCTGAGGAGCCAGCAGACGCAAGCGTTGCGGCAACAATCCCGTTGACCGCCTGATCAATGATGTCGAAGTTTGTGTTGGTGGTGGCACCCCACAAGCCAGCCTGATCGCCGGTTGTGATCTTTTCGATGCCGAGATTTGTTGTATATGTACTAGGCATGGTTTCCCCTACGCCGCAATTTCAACCCAGTTCGGGTCTTGGTTAGGAATGATTTCGTTCCACGAAACAACAGATGCTCCAGATGTCTCGCCTGTCCCCGCAACGCCCGTCAGGAACACCTTGACCTGTGCGTTGGGCTGGACAATGCCGACAGAGCCCTGAAGCCTTGGGGAGCTAAGCAGGACGTTGACGCCAGTCCCCTCGACAACCGTGGCGGTGCCGACAACCCCTGTGGCGGCTAGTCCTGTCGGGCTGACGTTGGCTTCGCCGATGACACTGACACTATCTACTGATCCCGTTGCAGAGAGGCCGGTGACGGGAACATTCGCGGCCCCATCGACTGCCACAGAGCCAACTTCGCCAGTAGCCTCGACGCCTGTCAAAATCGCCCCTGCGCCTTCGCGGACTACAATGTCAAGAGGGCCATCTGCCAGAGAGGAGAACGATTCCTGACTGAACGCCATCCCACCAAACAGCGGGCCTCCAGCCCCTGCGGCAGTCATGGGTGTGGTAGCGCCAACTCCCGTTACGCTAACAGAAACGGGAATTGATCCTATTGCCGAGCCAACTGACGCTGTGCCAGATATGCCCGTAACCGCTACACCAACAGGAAACTGGGCCGTTGCTGTGCCAACACCACCAGTGGCCTCAACCCCGGTGACCGAAACGACAGCATCGCCAGTAACGGTCACCGAATCAACGGCGCCTGTTGCGGAAACGCCTTGAACGCCTACTGGGCCATCTGGGCTTTCGCTGAATGCCGATGCCGAAAAGCTACGAGACCCGAGCATGGCTTATTACTTGTCCGCCTTTTGGTCGATCTTGGCCTCTATCTGGTCCAGCTTGCTAAAAAGGCGCTGAATGCCATCTTGAAACTCTTCGCGGCGGACATATTCCCCAGCGACCAAGACTTCAACCCTGTTGACCTTTTCGATGATCATGTCGTCTGTCCTTTCCAGCATACGCACAGAGTCCCATAGCGTCTTGAGCAACCAGCCAAAAACACCGCCAGCAAGGGTGATAATTGTGTTAATCATGCCCTGATCCATTACCACCTCCAAGTGCAAGTAGCTTACGCATTACGCGCTCCTCAGTGATTGAATAAGGTTGAGTGTGAAATAAATGACGCCGCCAGAAAAAATAAGCGCCATTACTAATGCTGACACGTCAAGCATACGACGCTGTCTCCGCCGCTGTTTGTAAATCATTTTTTCCCGCTTGGCCCTAATGTCCTTACGCATTTGTAGCATTTCGCGGTAGGTTTCTTCGCCGTATGCGTACATGATCAGTTCGCGGATTTGCCTGTTCTGCTCTTCTATTTTCTTCTTGGCAATAACAGCATTTAACGCCTGCTCCTCGACAGAAGAGCCGTCAAACATTTTCTTGAAGAGGGGCGGATTTTCCGCTTCGCGCTCGGCTTGATTAATATCAGATACCAGCGTGTACCAGTGGCCCAGCTTCTGAGCCACATGCTCTATTTCGGCCCCTTTACTAACCAGTACCTGCAACCCCTTGAATGTGGTCGAGGCCATTGCTACCAAGCTCAAAGGGTCCATTCATTAGTTGCTCAATTAACCGCCATTTAGCGCGGTCAGGTCATCCCACACGCGAGTGGCATGAGCCGCCGCGTCAAACGCCACTGTTGCGTCTGGGTCATTAGGGTCTGGATCTGTCCAGCTATTTGCAGTGGCTTGAGTAGACAGGTATGTTTCCAAGTCTGCTTGCGAGGCAACTTCCTCAATAGCGCCAGAAATGTCTGCGCCATCGTCAGAAATTCCTAACAGAATCCAATCTTGTGGGCTGGCTGTTTCACTGTCAGGCACGGCATACATTCCGCCCGTACATTGCGGTACACCAAACTTTAAAAACGTTGGAATTGTTCCAGACTCCGTAAGCCTGTACTTCACTACTTTATGCGGCATCACTAGCGTCCTTTAATAGCGGAGTGTTTGTTAATGAGGTTCTATCCATAATCTGGAAACCTCTACTGCTTGCAAAATTTGTTGGGCAATGCTTCCACTTTTCAGCACAGCCTTCTAGCCATTGCACCGTGTGATGATGCTCTGGCGCTTTACCCTGCTTGACCAATTCGTTCTCCCATTGAAGGTATGAAAACACCTCGGCTTGCGCTTGGGCGGCGTTAATGCCCAGATCGAATATGTAGATCAAGTTGCCTTCGTCAATCATGCCATTACGACTTCTGGCGGCATTTAGCGCCTGCTTCATACAGGTCATAATGTGGTATTTGATCTCTTCTTCTTCGTAATCTTCTTCGGTCAGGGTGTCTTTGCCCAGCTTTTCCATCAGGCTGTCATACTGGTTGGTAAAGAAATTCAGCTTGCGAATTGCGCCCTCTACATAACCCCGTGATGACTCAGCCTTAGCAATCAACTCATCGCGCTTAATTTCAAGCAGTTCGCGCTCCAAATGATCCTCTTCCTGAGTGATCTTGCGCTCAATCTTTTTGAGCTTGACCTCATCCTTTTTCATGCGGAAGTAACCTTCCTGCAAAGCCGCCTTGGTCTTTTCAATCTCCGCCAAGCTGTGTTTGACAGAGCGGATCGGGGTAATGGCTGTTACATCCAGTGTCACGCTCATCATTTGTGAGTGCGACTTGTAGAAGTTGCTGGACGCCTGCGCTATCGCAGGAGCTTTTTCCTGTATGTTAGCCAGCATGGACTTGTATTCTGGCTTTGCCGCAGGGAGGTGGATATTAATATCCTGCGCGACTAATTCTTTTTTGTCTTTTGCTTTTAACATTAGGCGATGCCCCCGTGCGAGTTAGACGCGCCTTGACTTATGCCGTAAAGCGCCTGAGTCAAATCGCCAAAATCTGATGCGTTTCCGGTTGTTGCTATTGTTATAAAATCCATAACATTCTGCACAGTAGGCGTATTCCCGCCCCCAAAAACAGCCCTTGTTGATCCCGCCATGCCCCCAACCTCTCTTCTAGCCAAGGTAAGGTCGCCAAAATCTGTGGCGTTTCCGGTAGTTGCAATAGTTATATAGTCAATGACATTGCTGTAGCCCGGAGGGTTTCCACCAGCAAAAACACCCCGCGTTGCGCTTGATGCCCCAGTTAATGAGTTGCGGCCTACAGTCAAATCACCAAAATCCGTCATATTGCCCGTTGTGTCTATAGTGACGTACTGGATGACGTTAGAGTAATCGCCAAGCGTATTCGATTGACCTCCCGCCATAACGCCCCGAGTCGTAGATGCACAGCCGCCGGGAGTGTCATTAAAAGGAGAAAGACAATCTCCAAAATCAAGGGCATTGCCAGTGGACGCAATAGTTATGTAATCAATCGTATTTTGACTGCTTCCTGCCGCCCAAATACCGCGAGTAGAGCTAGAAAATGCAGTGCCAGCACTTCTAGCGACAGTCAAATCCCCAAAGTCTACAGTGTTCGCAGACGTAGCAAACTCGCCATACTCCAAAGTGTTTACATTGCCGCCAGAATTTCCAAGCTGAGTAACCATTCTTGTCGAAGAACCCACGGCGGCATTTCTTAAACCCCCCGCGCTCATATCTCCATAATCAGTTGCATTCCCAGCCGTTGCAAACAAAATCTTGTCAATGCTTGCTACGCTTGCGCTTCCTGTGTAGCCGCCTGTAAACAAGCCAACTGGCGCAGGATTTCCAGCAGTCGGCCACAAACCGCCTCGGGTATATGCTTCTGCTTCTGCAAGACTCCAAACGCCGCTTGCGGCACTGTCTTCATACGGGCCGCTTGGCTCAACCGGAGAGTCAGTAATAATGTTGCCTTGGTAACGCTTGGACATTAGGACAGCCCTCCGTGGGCGTTAGATGCCGCCATCAAACGCCACCTTCCTTGCGCTAAATCACCAAAGTCAACCGCGTTTCCAGTGGTCGCTATAGTGACGTACTGAATAACGTTTCGCGTTGATCCGGTATACCCGCCAAACCAAACCGCCCGCGACTCTGTTGATGCCGCCGCTGTCCCAAACATTGAGAGAGTCAGGTCGCCAAAATCTGTGGCGTTTCCGGTAGTTGCTATGGTGATGTAATCAATAATATTGGAATACGTTCCGGTGTTGCCGCCGCCATTTACACCGCGAGTAGAGGATGCCGCCCCAGCCACCTCTCTTCTTGCGGCAGTAAGGTCGCCAAAATCTGTCGCATTCCCAGTAGACGCAATCGTGACGTAATCCATCCTGTTTGTCGGGTTGGTTGTCTCTTCACGGCCTCCCGAAAAAACACCTCTAGTCGAAGATGCAAGACCTGATAAAAAACTACGTCCCGCACTTAAATCCCCAAAATCACTTGCATCACCAAGAGAGGCAAGCGTTATGTAGTAAAGGGTGTTCATTTGATAAGGAGAATTAGCTCCACTGCCGCCGCCAAGAACGCCCCTAGTTGAGTTTGAACACCCCGACGGGGCGTCAAGATAGCTGTTTTCTGGCGTATAGCTTCCAAAATCAACAGTGTCCGATCCTGACGCAAAAAAACGCGACGACATTGTTTGGCTTTGGGAATTATTTTTTTGACCGGGAAAGTAAATAAACTTGGTAGATGACGCGCAACTTGCCCCTCTTTCGCAAGTATATGGCATATCACCAAAGTCGGCGGCATTTCCAGTTGTGGCAATGTTTATATAGTCTGCGTTGGCCCACTCAGGGCTACCATTGCCCGAAACACCGCCAAACGCAACCGCTGTTCCCGACCCCAAAAGCTGGACACCCCACAGTTCTGCATTTTGATACTGCGCGGAGAGCGACCAAACGCCTTGATAATTAGGCATTATTGAACCCCTCCATGATCAGATGAAAACCCGCAATTACTATTAACCCCAATGGTTAAATCACCAAAATCTGCGGCGTTACCCGTAGAGGCTATCGTTACATAGTCCATTATGTCGCTATATGTATTTGTAGCGGTGTTACCCCCACCAAAAACACCCCTCGTAGACGATGAGCAACCAGTTCCATATCGGCGCGAAACGGACAGATCCCCAAAATCTAATGCGTTGCCTGTAGAAGCGATTGTTATGTAGTCAATGGTGTTTGTTCTACTTCCTGCATTGCCTCCAATACATAAAGCTCTTGTCTCGCTTGAAACCGCACCGCCTTGACTAATTGTGTAGGTTGCATCGCCAAAGTCCGTAGCATTGCCCGTAGATGCAATCGTGACGTAATCAATTACATTGGTTGCAGGGTTTCCTCCGCACCAAAATACCGCTCTAGTGGGGGATGCCGCGCCCGAAGGATCTCTGTTTGAAGTCAAATCTCCAAAATCTGACCCATTTCCTGTCGTGGCTATCGTAATGTACTCAATTTTATTGATGACGCTTGGATTCCTTCCTGTATACAAACATCGCGTCGAGTTAGCCGCGCCAGCATCTGAGTTGGGGTTCAAGGCTTCTGTTGCATCCCCAAAATCTGTAGCGTTACCAGTGCTGGCAATCGTCACATAGTCAATGGTGTTTTGAGCAGTAATTGTAGGATAAACAATTCCTGCTATAGACACGCCTCTGGTTGAGCTTGATCCGCCTGCTAGGTTAGTTCTTGCAAGGGTCAAATCTCCAAAATCTGTGGCGTTCCCTGTAGAGCTTATATCAATGTACTGAATAACATTTGTCGTTGTATCGGATGCAGATGTGCCGCCAGCAAATATGCCTCTTGGAGGGGCAGGAGAGACACTCCCGCTCGCATCACTCGGGCCAGACCAACCAAACGCATTGAGTGCCCATACATTAAACGTGTAGCTTGTGCCGTTGGTTAGGCCCGTGACTGTGATGGGTGAGGCGGTGGGGTAAGTGTTAAGGCCAGTTGTGTACTGGTAGACGTTATCTGCACTATAGCCCGCAATATACATTTTTGTGCCGTTGTCCCCAAAAACAAGACCTGTTGGTAGGGTAACTTGGCCCGAAACGTCGAAACTAACGCTGTCATAAGACGCCCCGCTTAAACTGTAAGCAGTGCCTAGCGAATATTGATAAACAGCATCGTTAACTTCGCCCAAAACAAAAAACTTAGTGCCATCGCCGTTTAAAGCAATTCCTCTTGGGTTATTTGACTGCCCTGAGACATCGAGACTAACTGAATCATAAGTGGCGGTACTCATGTCGTATGCACTGCTCAAGCTGTACTGAAACACCGTCTCATTGTTGATCATGCAAACGTAAAACTTAGTGCCGTCATTATTGAATATTATCTCGTCAGGCTGTGTGCCTTGGCTTGAAAGGCTAAAGCTAACCGAGTCGTAGCTTGCTGTTGAAATGTCAAATGCGGTGCTAAGGCTGTACTGATAAACGGTGGCATTTGTATATCCCACCATATAAACCTTAGTGCCGTCGCCATTAAAAGTTATGCCTCGCGGAGATGCGTCCTGCGTTGTAAAACTAAACGATTTTGAGTCAGTAGTTGCCGTGCTTATGTCATACGCTGTTGTTAAGCTGTATTGGCTTGCCGAGCCTGTCGCCAGCAAGAAATAGGCTTTTGTGCCGTCGTTGTTAAGCCTTACTGTGTGCGGTTGAGTTATCCCGAAAGAGACAGAATTGTATGCCGCGTTTTCAAGGCTGTAACTGTAAAGGAACGTCCCATCGCCATTGTCAGACTGTACGCTGTAGCCAGTAATAGCCGACCCGCCGACATCAGAAGGCGCAGTAAACGATATGGTCGCTTGGGTATCACCAGCCGTAGCTGACACGCCAGTAGGCGAGTCTGGGGCGTTTAGCCCGTCCTGACCAATAAAACCGCCGTCGTTTGTAGCCATGAAAGGCTCCTATTAGCTGATTTCTTCGTAGCTAACGAGAACTTCAAGATCGTTGGCAGTGCCAGCCGTGACCGAGATAGAGCGGTCTTCTTCAAGATACATCGCGGTGTTTTTATCCAGTACAACCAGTGAAGCATCTGCTGGAACGGACACGGTAGAAACCAGCGAGTATGCCGTTCCTCCAGCCGCCGCCGCAGTGTGATAATCCACGGTCACGTCGCAAGCGTTAGCGCCATCGATGTTAGCCACTTGGATCATGTTGATCTTGAATACCTTTCCGCTGGAGGCGGCGTTGCTGACAAGCTCGGTTGCGCTTGTGGTAGACAATGCAAGATATCCTGTTTTAGCTGTAATTGTAGCTACATTAACAATGTTTGGCGCGGCCATATTTTATTCCTCTATCCGAAAACAATAGCCATCGCAATGGCTTTACCTGTACCAGCTTTTGAATCAAGCTGAGTTTGAATGTTAGATGTTACTCCATCAACGTAATTTAATT
>Ga0102963_1000052_pt1 | contig 44147 bp, 60 predicted proteins | sample SalPon2_C_H2O_MG_2_FD_84522 | JGI IMG/M metagenome (GOLD analysis project Ga0102963, IMG submission 84522) | Salt pond water microbial communities from South San Francisco under conditions of wetland restoration - Salt Pond MetaG SF2_C_H2O_MG | ecosystem: Environmental > Aquatic > Non-marine... | reverse complement strand
GGAATCATATCTTCCAACTTCAGTTCCTTAGCACGCTTCATGATATGCGTCTTAGCCGCTTCTTGATCAGCCGCACGACCCACCGCTTGGATAGCGTTGCTCAGGTCAGCCTCATCAGCAATCGGGAAAGAACCATCAGGAAGAGCCTCACCTGACTCAGCCATGGCCTCACGCTGTTCACGAGAGTACATCCGCTTGATCTCAAGCTCGGCCTCAATAGCCTTAATCTCTTCCTCTTCAGAAAGCTCATATGAACCCTCAGCATCATAATCGTACTCATCGTAGCCTAGCACCTTACCATCAGCAGCAATAAACACGTCGTAGCTCTTCTCTTCAGCATCAAGCTCAACTACGTACACATCTTCATCTGCGAAGATGTCAACAGTAACGCTCATGACCTCAGCCTTGATTCCCAGCTCGCTAATAGCGTCACGTGCCGTAGCTTCAGCATCAGACTTAGAAACAATCTCAATGGCTTCAGCTGACTTGCCTTCAATAGCGCTCTGATCCAAACGCAGCCAACCAAGCTCCTCGCCGTCGCCGGTCAGGAACACTTCAATAAAGGAACCGTCAGCCCGCTTGACATCGACAACGAATACGTCGTCACCGGCTGAGTAGCCTGAGCCAATAATTTCAGAACCCTCATAAGCTGACTTGACCTGACTTTCAATGTCAGCAAGCCCTGGAAGGCCATCTTCAGGAGCGCAGCCGCCTGTGCAGAACTCGCAAGGCTGTTCAACTGACTTGCGCTGGAAACCACAGAGGAACTCTTCTTCTGACTTCATCATGCCACCAGGGGCAGCAGCCGGAGCGGGAGCAGGAGCAGCCGGAGCGGGGGCAGGGGCCGGAGTAGGAGCCGGTGCCTCAGCAGGCTTGCTAAGCTTCATCCAATCATCGTGGGTTGCGCAAGGCATAAACTTTTCGCCTGCACGATGAACACCCTGACAACCTAGCGCTGCAGCACGCTCAAGGGCTTCAGCCTCTGAATCAAACATGTCTTCCATGCCGTCTTCAGCCTTTTCATCCATGTGCTGGCCCTTACGCATTGCTGTCAACTCAAGGGGGCTGCGGCGACGGTAACGACGACCGTACCCCTTGCCGGTGCCTTCTTCGTAGACATCAACAGCCTCAAACGCTTCTTTAGCGTCTTCGTCTAAACCGTCATAGTCTTCTGATGAAACAAGCTCACCAGCATCCACCATTTCCTTGAACCGGCTATCGGTCAGGAACATGGAAGGCTTTTCATCATCAGGGGCACGCATCTGCGACATGAGAGCAGCGGCCTTTTCTGAGATAGGATCAGCATCTGACTTTTCTTCCACGGCTTCTTCAACCGCATCTTCAACGACCTCTTCAACAATGTCTTCAGCGTCGTCATCATCTTCATCAGACTTAAAACGGAACACCCAGCCCATAGGCTCCTTGCTCTTCTCGTCCATGACCTGAACCATCTCATAGCCCTTCTGCTCATCAGCATCAAGAGACATGAAAGCTTCTTCGCTAAGCAAATCGCCAACTTCCATTGACTCCTTGAAACGAATGTCAGTCATAAACACAGACGGTGCGTTCTTCTTCATATCATGCATAGCCTTCTCTTCGGCAGACATGCTTTCCCCAGAATCAATGACTTCGCTCAAAGCTTCCATCTTCTGAAGGTCTTCATTAAGGTTATCACTCATTTTTACTCCTGTATCCTTATAGAGAATATCTTACTGAACACCCTCGGTGGTGTCAATCGGTCTTGTTACGGTTACCTCAGGCTCAAACGCTAATCCCGCAAGAGACACAGCGACTTTTTCCATCAGTTCTTCTTCTTCAAGCTCTGTCGTAAAGTGGACATCAACGCCATCTTCTGACTTAAACGAGAACACAGGCAGGTCAGACATAGCGCCGTTAACAGCCAGTGCTTCTTTCTCTGAACACTTGACATGGACAACAAAGCCTGAAGTGACCTTCTCGCCTTGCTCGCCAGGACGAGACATCGGGGCCTCAGTCAAGAAATCTTCGACCGCACCGATCAGAGTCAACGTGGCCTCACGCAAATCACCAGCACCACGAAGCTTCAACATCTCATTGTAAGCCATAAGCAGCAGAGCCATGGGGTCCTTAAGATACTCAGGCTTCTTGCTGGGCATCATGTGTCCCTTTTCTTCAGTTCCACAAGAACACCCTGCAGCCTTTGCTTCTTCAACCTCAACCCCAGCAAGGTAGTTGTTATGCGAGTTGATGTTAGCATTACCATCAAACTTTTTAAGTGCTTCTAAATACTCTTCATGCGTTTCACACGGCATGTAACCACCGCCATGAGAGTGATAACCAGAGCAACCAAAGGTCTTAGCCCACGCAAGAGCAATATCCGGGGTAGCCCACGAACCCTGCTCATCATCAGCGTCTCTCACGCCTGCAGGCTCTTCAGCATCTTTTTCGTCAGTGTCTTTAATCATCATTGAAGGGGGTGCCTCCTCCCCTACCGGGGTGTAGCTTGTTGTGGGCTTTACACGTGTAGGCCGACCAACCTGAACCTGACCATTTTCAACAGAAATAGTGGCGCTCCATGTCATGTCTTCACCTGTCTGGAATACAACGTTGTTGCCGTCCATTTCAATAATCTGAACAGGCTTACGCAAAGCCTGAGACAGCATCCGTCCCAAACGCTCTGACATTGCATCCATCGTACTAGCAGGGCCGTCTTTGTCTTCATCCTCAACATAGTAGCCTTTGGATGCCTTGCCCTTTTCATCATCTTTAACAGAAATCGTTGCGGTCAACTGATTCGCTCCATGCAGAACAGGAGAAATTTCGTACAACTCTACCTCTTTGAGAATGTTAGCCTGCTTAACTGCATCAAAATCTGCAGTAATGGTCTTGTAACCAATTGACCACTCCTGTTCATTGCCGTAAAATGCCACATTAGCAAATGCCTCACGGCCACGTTCAGTATTAAGGTTGAACTGAACCTTAGCAAACAAGCCACCAACATTAGCCTGCTTCATCTTTTCAGGCAGGCGTGGATCAGTCTTTGGGACTTCATAAATCTCTAGAACCTTACCGATGGGCTGATTCCAATCGTGGCCCCAAACAACCCGTGGTTTGCGTCGCTTTAGAGACCCGTTAAACGCACCTGCGATAACGATGTCGCCAACAGAATCTTTATTTCCAATACCTGACACAAAGGCTTCAACGATGCCTTGAGCCTTGTCGATACCAATCTGGCCTGAAATAGCCTTGAATTGGGTGTCGTGCTCGGTGTCATTTAGTTCTGCAACAGTCATAACTCTCCTCTGAGGACTAGTCTCCTATGTTATATTGTACAGACCCAAGGGGGTGCCCAGCCGCTACTATATATAAATACTTATATATAAACTACCTGCTGAAGCGCAGAATACAACGACAATTGATCGTCAAACCGGGCGGAGCCAAAGGGTCTTTCGGGAATCGAATAGATACACCATTCACAAAAAACGGTGTACCGACAGCAACTTTTTCACCATGTAACTGCCTATGGGCAGACCTAACCCGCTCATCCATTAAAGATACCCACTGTTTTTGTACAATTTGACCCGTTCTTTGCTCTTCCGCAACTGCCGAATCATACAAGCCTTGATTGTACGGCCCTAAAACAGCAGCATCAACAATCAACTTTCGACGCTTTGTTCGAAGTTTATTGAAAATGGCTTTGATCAAAGAATACGCTAAAGCGATCTTTAAAGCGATATCAACATCACCATCATTCTCATCAGTCAATTGTGCAGCAGTAACTAAAGCAGCCGCAACTTCTTCTTGCGTGGTTGTGTTAAAATTATTGACTGCTGCTAAGTGTTCAGATGTCGCTGCTTCTGACACTTGCTCAGAGACAGGAGCGCCATATCCTTCTTCAATATTGTCTTCAACCGCTTTACGATACGTGGCTGCCATAGAAGCCAACAACGCAATAGTTGACGGTGTAAGTAACGCCACAGGAATTGCAGAAAGAATTAGAGCCACAGAGCCACTCGCAATTGCGGCTTGGACAGCATCGCTATCTAACTCATCTAGAACAGCCTGCTCTTGATCGTCAAAAACTTTGTCAAGTTCTGAGTTTAGTCTGTCTTCTAAAGAGCTGACTGTGTATAAAGTTTTAGTCTTCCAGTCGGAAGCGTTTAAGAGAGAAGGTCCTCCAGCAGCGCCAGTCTTCGTTCTAAAGGGAGACTCTTCTCACCCTCCTGGCCCTCCTCGTCCTCCTCATCGTCTAGTTCGCTAGGAACGGCACTTGCGGGGGCTTCAATCTGCTGGGTTCCTTGAACATCGCCCATCGGAACAAAAGCGCCTTGTTCGGGACTAAACTCTGTGACCTGCTGCTGTAGAGCGGCGGTAGCTTGCTGCTGAAGAGGAACACCAGCTTCGACAAACCCACCATCAGGAGGAGCGGGAGCAGCAGGAGCACCGCCAGCCATTGGGTCCATACCGCCCATGCCGCCCATGCCGCCCATGCCAGCCATACCAGCATCAGCACCCATGCCTTGATCCTGTCCTTCAGGCTGCATAGGCTTTTCAGTATTAGCAACAGGAGTAAGGTTGGGATTAGCCAGCAGTGAATCAGCAAGCTCAGACTCAACCTTCTTACGGGCTGCCGCCTCTCTATACTCATTAGTACTAATCAGCCCCTGCTGGAACTCTGACAAGTAGTGCTTCTCTCGCTCCTGCTTCGACAGAATCAAAATCGGAACATCAGACGTATCAAAGTCTACAAAGTATGACTCATCAATAGCGTCAAACGAACGAGCAATAAGATTCAAATGAGGAGTCATAGTCTCCATCCAGAAGACTTTGCCCTCCTCCATTGCATTAGAAAACGTTCGATTAGCAGAGTTGCCAATAATAGACTCTGGTACACCAAACGCCGCTAAAATTTCTTCCTTCGTAATTGTACGCATCTGCTGATAAGAAGCATCACGAGGGCTAGCAGCAGTATCCACAAAGTCAGCACCATCATCTGCAGAAATTACACCGACCGCACCAGCTCTACCAATATTCCCACGGAAGCGAGACCGCAACTCATCTTTATCTTCTTCAGAAATCTCACTACGCAACACAAGCAAGCCACCGGGGCGACCATCATTAATCAAGAAGTTTCTATTATAAAGCTTAGCCAAAGTCTCTTGCTCAATCGCAATACCCGACGCTTCCATCGGAGTCATCGACAAATACGGATCAAGCGGATGAGGTCTACGAATCCAAATCACATCTTTAGGCTTAATGATCCGCTTCTCCATAGCATTGATCTGAACCTCAAACCCCTTAACAAAGTTCTTTACACATGGAATTGGCGAAGTGTTCTGAGGTGGTAACAAATGCATAGCAATAGGCGTACCATCTCTAGATCGCACAACCTCAACAAACACGCCTCTCGTGCTCATCATCAACTGCGAACTCATTCTATAACGAAACGCCCAAGCATTCTCACCCATATTCGCAGTGTTATTGAAAATCTTAAGAATAGGGTTTTCTGTTACAATCTCACCAAAAGGATTGTTGTCTTTACGTAGAATCATGGGAAGACTAGCTTGGTTAGATGCAATAACATCAATTGATCGGTAAACCCAAGTTACCTTAGCAACAGCCTCTTTATAAGTCTTAACAATATCCCAACCGTCGTGATAGCCACGATTATTGTTCTGAATGGTTGGACTGTACGCAACAGGAGCACCCACAGCAATCTGCGCTGCTTTTTCTGTAACCCCTGATTGAAGTGATTTATTTGAACTAGAGTTCCACGCCATTATTCAGCCCCTAATAAGTACCCGTAAATTCCACAAGCAAGACCAGCACTTGCCAGCCCCCATCCCAAACTTAGTATACTAATACCAAAGCCGATAAAAAGAATGCCAGCGCCCATGCAAACATGAGCCGCTACAGAACGGGACAGAAATTTCTTCATAGGTATACTTTACCGTGAAAACCTCTAGGAGACAAGCAGATATGTCAGTGCAAACTCAGGATTGGGAAAAAATTAGAGAGTATCTGGAGCCACGGCGTTCAGACTACTGGGTTGAAGAACCCTCAATAACTCAGAAAGTATTCCTAAAATCCGTGGGACAAGAAGTCATGTTTGGTGGTGCAGCAGGTGGTGGCAAGTCTTCAGCACTAATTATGGCTGCTCTCCAGTACGTCGATGTTCCCGGCTACAGTGCAATCCTATTCAGACGTACATACGCTGACCTTGCACTACCCGGCGCTCTCATGGACCGTTTCCGAGACTGGATTATGCAATACGACGACGTTCATTGGAACGCCAACCAGTACACCGCAACATTTCCGTCCGGTGCTAGAATCACCTTCGGATACCTAAACAACGTAAACGACTACCTCAGATACAAGGGTTCGGAATTCCAATTCATTGGTATGGACGAGGTTACAGAAATTCGAGAGTCTGACTACCGATACATGTTCTCCCGTCTTCGTCGTCCAGCATCAGGCCCTCTAGCTCAAGTGCCGTTGAGAATGAGATGTGCTACAAACCCCGCCCCCAACTGGGTCCGACAACGATTCCTCGTGGAAGGTGAAAAGAGTGGAAGAATATTTATCCCTTCCATGCTTACCGACAACCCCGGCATTGACCCTGACTCTTACCGGGCCATGCTTCAAGAGCTAGACCCTATTGAAAGAAACCGTCTTGAATTTGGTGACTGGTGGGCAACCACACTCGGCTCAATGTTTGACCGAAACAATTTAGAAGTCATTGAATTTACAGAAATCCCGTCCTTTAGTAAAGAAACAGAGATTGTGCGCTTCTGGGACTTGGCAGGCACCGAGCCTACTGCAAGCAACCCTGATCCTGACTGGACAGTAGGATGCTTGGCTGCGTTTGAAAACGGTGTGTTTTATATTTTGGATGTTAGAAGAATCAGGGCCAAGGGCGACCGTGTAGAAAAATTTGTTCGAGACACCGCAATTGAAGATGGGCCGGAAGTTCCAATTCAAATGGAGCAAGAGCCGGGGTCAGCAGGCAAAAACCTTATTGATCAGTACGCCCGTTATGTTCTCCCAGGATACGACTTCAAAGGGCAACGAGCAACCGGTGATAAAGTCACAAGAGCCAAACCCTTTGCCGCAGCAGTAGCCAACGGAAACGTCAGGTTAGTGCGGGCTGACTGGAACACTGACTTTATTGACGAACTATCATCGTTCCCTGAAGCCCGAGTTCACGACGACCAAGTCGATGCTGCAGTTCATGCCTTCAACACCTGTGCCGGATTAGGCATGGGACTACGGCGTAAGATTGAAATAATTCTTTAAACGGAACAGAGCTGGTTGTACAACGACACCTTTAAACGATGACTAAAGTTGTCAATCTCTAAAGAGTGCTGAGCCGCTTCCAAACCAGGGATATCCCTATGGAAATCAATGTACTCGCAAATTGCATTGAACGCTGCCCACTTGCTGTGACCAAACATGCCGAAGTTGTAGTCTGAACGGTACAAAGAGTTGATCGTGTCAATTACGTTTTCGGCGTGCTCACGCTTGTTTTTAGAAGACGCCGTGTTAGGGTTCCATTGAGAATGCAAAACGCTTTCAAACTGAAACTCAGACACGGGCGAAAGCAGCTTCTGAAGTGTCGCCTTGAAAGACGTACTCCACGCTTGGCGCATCGTCAAAACTTCAGTCACCTCACTATCCCTATCAGCGTGATTGGGAGTATGACGTTTGCGGATACAAAAGTCAGCGCTTTCATCAGTAAAGCGATAAACCGAATTGTTGCGCCTCCGAACATCAAGGTTGTAATAGCAGACAGGCACAGAGCCGTCGTGAGAAGTCATAGCGATGACATAAGTGTCAACCATGTCTTTGTCACCAGAACCTATAATCTCCAACGTTCCAGTAAAGATTGCCACAAAGAACTTTCTGCCATCATCAAGATTACCACAACTATCTAAACGTGCAGCACCGTTGAAAGCATCAACAATTGAAGTTGCCCGCTCCACAATATCTGAGTTAGGCACAATAACATAACGGTCTTTAACGACTTCCCAGTTTTCCTGACGCATGCCAGAATCTGCTAATGCGTCTGTAATCTGTCTACCAGTACAGAATCGATCTTCAACTTCTACATACTTACTCTGAAACTGATCCCAAACATAGATAGGGTTTAAGACCACGTTGTAGTCAGACTTGCTAAGACGCAAAGCCTCTTCTGCAGAGTTGCTATTAATAGGCGTGGAAAGAGAACGCCAGGAATAATTATCTGTCATCTCCAGAGCCACCAATCTTACCACGCTCATACCGGCTAGACAACTTTAAGATATTTGTTTCAGCAACATCTGTTAAAGTAAAGCCAAGTTCCCAAGCCATACCCGACACATACCAGAGAACATCGCCAAGTTCCTTTTTGATCGCTTCTTTAACTTCATCAGAGAAGTGACCGCCGCTATCACGGATCACTTTCTTAACTTTATCAGCAACTTCACCTGCTTCGCTAACTAGCCCTAACGTGGTGTACTCTATACCCTTCTCAGGAGGAAACACGGCGGTTTCTTTAGCAGCAGCTTGGTATGCATTCATCTCCATAGACTTCACCTTTTACACTTGCTCAGAATGTCCAGTAACACGCTCAACCTTGATGTCTTCACCAGTGTTGGACTCAATAGGTACCCAGGCAGGTGAGTAGGTGTGCTGCTTGATCTTACGCATCTTAATCAAAGATCCTTCCGCTAAAATATCGAACTCTTCAGAAGTCAAGCTCATGCGGCTACGCAACGAATCATGATCGTAACGGCCAGACTGTAAAATCTCTCCCATCATATTAGACAAGTACTTCGCAATAACAATGCTACGGTACCTATTCAAATCAATGTGGAGCAGCATAGCTTCAATATCGTCAATGTCAATAACAACGACAGGTAGCTTTGCCATTTCTAGTTCGTTGGCGATCTTCCAGCGATGAAATCCATCAATAATAGTACCATTAGATTGAATCACAATCGGGCTTAAAATACCATACTGCTTTATAGACTTCTCCATTTTCTTGTAATCAGGAGAAACCAAATAACAAGCAGATGTCCACTTGGCTGGCCTAATATCAGTAATGTTAGCTAAATCCATGTAAGTACCTTACCTTCTATCATCTTGCATGTCAAGGCTGTTTGCATCCATCATAATCTGGTCCTCTTGCTCTAGCAAAGCTTTCCGTTTATTATGCGCCTTTGTCTTAGGACCAACCGGGCTAGGCGATCCAATAAACTCGTTAAGCAGCAGCGTGCGAATTAAATGATCAATCGGATACCCATACGGGTCTTTGACATGCTTTTTCTTGAAATCGTTACTATAAACCATTGCGGCTTTACGCAAACCCGGAGTCAAAATGTTGTCCTCAATGCAGTACTTCACTCCAGTCCAACTCATTGACTCATACATGTCAATAACTTTCTCAATATCAAACTCTGACCACAACTGCCGCTGTGCTTCAATCTGAGGAAAGCATCGATATAGCTCATCGTAGAATTCAGGTTCAGTACGCAGAACATCAATCAATCGTCTAGACGCAACAGAGTGAAGAGGAATCCCAACTCGTTGATTTGCCCCACTCATAGCAGCATAATCATAGTAAGCGCAGTAAGGAGCATTATGCTCTTCTGAGATGAACTTCAAAACATCATCAGAAGTCCAATCATAAATAATCTTAGCAAAGCGCAACGGGATTGATTTTGACAATTTGAACGGGCGGTTAATATAGTTCTCATGGAGTTTCTGAGTAACCGTGCGATAACGAATCATTGATTCATTTGCACGAACACCCGTAATAAACGCTGTACGTCCCTTCTTGCCCTGCATCGTGTACTCGTCAATCTTGCGAGGAATAGGCTTACCGGGGTCAATACCAAAGTGCTCCGCCCTAATAGCATTATCAGGGAAAGGTCTAAACAGTCTTCCTTCAGCTGCTCGCTTCGGAGACCACAATAAGACATACTCTCGTGCGCCAAGCACCCAAACTTCCTGACCTACAGGAAGGCAGTACCACTCCATGTCCACCCAGTCATACTCGCTGACCTTCTGCACATACTCTGCTACAGCCGGAGAAAGCATTTCTTCATCACGGAAAATCACTTTAACCGGTCCAAGGCCACGCTCTTCATGAACTTCCTTCGCCAGATAAAGACATGCCGTGGAGTCCTTACCGCCACTAAACTGAATACACACAGTATCAAAAGTGTCATACACGTGACGAATACGCTCACGAGCCGCATCGACACAATTCATGTCTAGAAACATTCTCCGTCTAGCCATACTTAACCCATCTCTGAATGCTGAGCAATGAAATCAAACAGACGATCTGAAGTCGTCTCGCCATCATAGACAGGGCTTTCTCTAAGCCACTTGATAAACGCATACCACTTTGACTGCTGCTCGGCACTATCAAACACTAGCGTAAACTGAATGGACGCATTGTTGACTCCAGAAACACCAGCACTAGTACTGCCCTGAGTAACAATCGTGGAAGTGTCTGGAGTGGGAATCTGCGCAGGCTGCTCTCCAGAGCCACTAGGCTGCGGTATTGCTGCAGGAGGAGGTGAGTCTACACCTACATCATTCAAAACAATTTCAGGGGCAGTCCATCCAGCATTGCTATCGTTAGCCAACTCAGCTGTAATGACTGTGTTCTCAATTGCCGCTACTGAAAAGTCATCCCAACCTAGCACTTCAAAAAAGCTCTCGTCATCACCAATGACATCAGTTAGCAACTCGTACAGAAGTTCATTGTCAGTTGTACCCAAGTCAGAAATGCGGTTGTCTGCCAATGCAAACGCCAGCGCATCATCGTTGTCTAGATCAACAACAGACACAGCAATCTGCTGCCATCCCAGCTGCTTAGCAGCTTCTAGCTGATGGTTACCTGCAATGACTGTCAATGAACCATCAGCATCGCTTACAGCCACAATAGGCTTAACCTGACCAAACTTGCTATAGGACGCCATGATTGCATCAACATTGCCTCGGCGTGCGTTGTTCTCCAACGGACGCAATAAGTCAATGTCTACTGCTAGGCTTTGAATATTATCTGCAATGTTGTGAATCATTTATGCACCTTACCCGCCACGGCACACTGCCACCACCAGTACCCGACAACAGGCCACCGTATATTGTTTCGTGAATCAAACCAATTAACACGGTTACCCGGCAAATCACTTTCAATGAGAGACGAGTACACCTCAACATCTCCAAAGTGTGTTTTCATAACTTGCTCTAAACGAGCTTCGTGGCAGTTCCAGTAATGTGCCGCACCATCCCACCATTCAGGCGTAAGAGGGGGAGAAGCGACATATGATCCGTCATCAGCAGTATGGTACAGTTGTGCGTCAATGTCTTGATGCTCCATAACTGACTTCACCATATCCCATGGCTCTTGACCATTCTTCCACCGCTCAATTGTTCGATAAACATCAGGACCAACTGCTAACACTGGTGCTCCAGGCTTAGCAACACGAACCATTTCCTTTAGGAAGACTCCAATCTTAGTCCACGAAATATGCTCTAACACGTGACCTAAATAAATAGCATCAAAATAGTTATCTTCAAAAGGATACGGCTCATCACGCTTAACAAGCACGTCTGGTTTAGTCTTTTCATCTTCCCAAACGTCTGTATTTATCCAGCCTTCAGCATAGTGATGACCACATCCAACATTTAAATAGTTACTCATATTATCTCCTTAAAACTTAACTTGCGATCTTACATTTGCAGCAATCGTTCGCAAAGCGTCACAAGCAGTTCTCAAAGAATGCAGCTTTTCTCGCTTGGCTTTAACTAGCGCCTCCGCAACTTGTGCGTCATAGTACAATTCGCTAGTCTTATACCCTGCCCAGCTTTCTTTCTGCTTTACAGCACCTTCAGCAGCAAGATACTCTTTAAACCACTGCTTCTTGTACTCAGCTTCTTTTACAGCATGATCTTTTGCCAACGTTTCAAACGCTTCTGTCTCAGCCTCAATATCAGCTGTAAGACGAATCAACTCAGATTCAACTTCAACTGAACTGATAGGTGCCGTGCGGGAATAATTCATAACTGTATTCTATCCATTACTGGCCAAATCGTCAAGGGCAGATTGTAGACGCACAACCTCCGACGACCAATCAACTGTAACGCCAGGAACACCTCGCTCAATCAAATCATCAATATGGCCTGAACCCAACTCCTGCTCTATCCACCTAGACCAAAGTATCGGATTCTTGCTTTGCTTCCAATGGCACGACGCACACAAAGCAACAGCATTACGCTCATCGGTCCTAGTAGCCGACACACTACGAGAAATAATATGTGCACACTGAATCTGCTTGCCATCTTTCTTAGAAACCCCACACCATCGACAAGTGAAATTGTCTCTAGTCCGTACTAGGAGACTATGCAGTTTCGTGGCTTTGGCCTTATCTTGATGGCCATACTTTGCAGGCATGCTAAAGAGGAATGTTTTGGTTGATAGGGAAAAACCATCCCCCATCTTCAAACTGCTGAGCGATAGGCATGTCCGGTCTATGATTCACACCTGAATAGTGAACGATAGCAGTCTCTCGCCACAAGTCAGGATTGTTAGGCAACGAACCCCTGTGCATTAACCTCGCATGCCATACTAGAACATCTCCCTTCTTTGCCAAAAACTTTTCAGTCTGCAACTCTCCACGATCAAGTAAGTCCTCAAACATGGGTGTGAGAAAACGTTCAGAATACTTAGGCCACATAGGGTCAGTGCGTTCTTTAACTTCTAGCCGAGCAAGCGTCTGGTCTTGCGTAATAATAGGTAACACATGCGAACCACGAACAAACTCAAAAGGACCTGAGTCTTCGTGGATATCATCCAACGCTATCCATACCGCCAAATAGTGATCTTTGTTTGAATCTGGGTTCAAGTATCCATCTTGATGCCAGTTTCTTTGAGTTGACTTCCAACCGGTAAGATTCAAATGAACTCCCATATTGTCACCAATCAAATGCGAAAGAACATCGTGGAGCGGCTTGTATGTGGCTAGACGCATCAAGCTTTCAACTTGAAAATATGCACACTCTCCAGGGTAGCCCATAGGTCGATCATGATTGATCCTATTGTGTTGAATCCAGTCAGACCTATAGGCTTCAACCATGTCGTCAGGAAAAAACGAATCTAAAATAACAACACCATCACTGCGCCACTGCTTTTGTAAATCTGATAGAACATCAGTGTTCACTTCGTCCCGGTCAAGATGGGGAAGATCGCTGTCTTGAAAATTGCCTGATAAAGAATTGATCTCATCAAGCAAATCAGGATGTTCAATTATTTTGGAACCAAGAAGGTTCTGCAGGAGTACCTGCCGACCATTCATTTCTAAGCCTTTCTGCTTCATTAAACCCTGAACTAGTATTGCACCAGCTTTCCAAATGTAAACCTAAACACTCAGCATCTTTGGGTTCTGTTGTTATTCTATTATGACAAGGACGACAAACCGCTAACAGATTGCGACGCTCTGTAATTGAACCACCTTGCGATCTGTTTACAAGCTCATGTATGTCACAAGTTTTATTTACATTAACAATTATATTTGACCGATTTCCGCTATGCATATCAAACGCTGCCCACAACTTACAGGCGATACAATTTGTTTGCGCCGCAAGCATCTCCTGCACAATCTCTCTACGTTCAACATATAAGTCTTTCGTTTTCTTAGACCTACGAGCCAACGGAGTGCGCTTTAACTGACTACTCCCACGTTTAAGAGGTGTACGTTTTAAAGGCTTGCCACGCTTCATTTCGCACCCTCTACTAAAGATTTAATATTGGCGTACAACCGCTCAGACCCAATCTTGCTATCAAACTTGCGGACATTCACACGGTTCTGGGCTGCAACTTTTGCACGATAATCGCAATCAGTAAATTTCTTTAACTCTTTAACATAATCTGCAGGCTTAGACGCCAACACCCCAATATTGTGCTTTTGTGTCAATTCCTCATACTGTGGAGACCACGAGCAAACAAAAGGAACACCAGCCGCAGCATACTCTAATCCTTTAATATACGACTTAGCATGATTAAAAGCAATGTCAGTTAAAGGTACGATGCCTGCATCAAATTTTATTCCGGTATTAAGTTCATACGGAGCCACAAAAGGAGAAGTCGTAGTGTTGCCTCCTTCAACCCCAAGCTCTTTAGTAAACCTTGGCCAGCCTGGAGCTTCTATATGTCCTGTGTGGTGCCAACTAGCAAACTTGGAGATTTGAGAAGTATACGGCTTTAGAATTTGTAGATCACCGCTACGATGAGCTGTTGAACCCATCCACCCTACAACAATTTTCAGTTTAGGCTCGTGCTCATATGCTTTTGCAAACATAGCCGTATCGACATAGTTAGTGTGCATAACTGTGTTTTCATTCCACTCCCGCATGCGGTTAAACAAAAAAGGAGTAGACGCAATGACGCCATCCGAGTTCTTAATAATATTCTCATACCACTTAATATTTTCATCAGGGTTCTTCAAAGGATCAGACGCATCATACGCACTATTCTTCTTACTTAATCCCCAATACCAGTCATCCACATCTTGAAGAACTATCTGACCAGCCGCTTGCGCTCTTTTCATATCAGGCAAAACCTGCTTATGCATGTAACGCTGCATCACGATCACATCACAATCGAAATAGTCGTTACCATCCCAAGAATGAACACCAAAAGTTCCTGTCCTACTGTTATGGGCTAAAATTCCAACAACAGCATTAATCCCAGTACCTTTGTAATGCTTAATATACTGGCCAATTCTAATGTAGCCTGACCCTCCCATAACAGGCCGACCCAAAACATCAAGAGCTGTACGAGACCAATCGTTAGAAGCAAACCCAATTTTCATTAGAACTTCCACTCTCCATCTAGTGCAGCATACAAGCAATCGTCGCCTTCTGTGCTCTCAAGACCTTCCTCGGCATGCCACTGTCGATGCGCCATAATCGCATCTCGCAAAAACGTGGCCAACGAAAGAGAAGGATCAGCGTCTGCGCCCAACGCTAACAGCCTGTCAGCTTCAGCCAAACGCTTCTCTGCATAAAACCTAAAGCGAACAGCCTTATCTCGCTGCTCGTCCAAACTTGCAGCAGGGTCAACAACGAAATCCGAATAGGTGTTTCTTAAGCGATTGATTTCTTCCTCAAGGCCATCTATCTTAGTTGTTACCGTGTCAATAATTGTCAACAAACAGTCTCGCCATTTTACTCTGTTCTCTGGTAAGCGCAAAAAATCTTTATCATGCTGAGCAAGCTTGTTTTTAACATCTTCAGAAACCAAAAGCTCAAACGTCTCACTCATCGCTTCGCCCCAAACTCAGGACAAATAGACTGATAGTCACACCAGTTACACAAAGGGCCGGTACGAGTTTCAAACTCACCTGAATCACACATCGACTTCACTTGATCCCACGTGTTACGAACCTCAACACGAACAGCGTTCTCAAGCTCTTCGTCTACATCGTAACGGGCAAACTGGCCAGATTTGACATAGAGCAACTCTGCACGCTTAACGTCCATACCTGTCATCTCTTTAAGAAGAATGCTGTAGATCGTAATCTGCATCTTCTTCTCCCACTCGTACTGCTTGCGAGGCTTCTTGCCTGTCTTGTAATCAGAGATTACTAGCTTGCCGTCTTCAATCGTGTAACGGTCAATAATGCCAAAGATAGGCACACCGTCAATATCGCCGTCCATCTTGGCTTCAATACCTTCAGCGTCAAACTTCGTGGGGTCCTCCATACCGAAGTAATTCTCAATGCACCACCACGCCTTCCACTTGAAGTTGTTAGGATCATCTTCACGATCAGCCAAAGCAAAGTATTCATCAGCCCACTTTGACTCCCACAAGCTCTTCGCTAAACGACTCGCAGCCTTTTCTGTCCGCTCTTCCGCAGGAAGCTTAAACAACTCTTCCAAAACTTCGTGCACAAACGAACCCAGATGCTGCGCTTCAGTAGACTCTGATGGAAGCTTATCTAGTTTTGAAAACTTAAACTTTAACGGACACTGCTGAAACGTGCTGATAGAACTAGGCGACATGTACCTCGGATACTCGTAAGGCAACGGACCTAAATCCAAACTATCCTGCATTAGTCTCAGCCTCTGCCTGCGCTTCGCTACTCTCAGCATTCATCGACTTCACGAAATCCAACATAGCCTTCAGCAAATCACGAGTAATGTTCTCATTCGCAAACTCAGCATTGTTGGAAATCTCTGACCAATGCGCACGACAAGCATCCATAACACTCTGCGACTGACTGTTCAGCACTTCTCGCAACTTCTCAAAATGCTCCGCTGAAATAGGCTGCTCAGCTACCTCTTGAGCATACTCTAAACTCATTGACTCTTCAGAACGAGCCAGATACAAACCGACACCGAAGTGCTGCGCCGCCTTCTTCAAAGCATCAGACACAGCCCCCTTCATCTCGTCGCCAAGATCAACAATGTCACCATTCTTAGTGCGCTTAATCTTCTGACCGCCAATACCATCCTTAACAACCGTTAACGCAGGCGCATCATCCGTGGGAACGAACGTAGCCGTCAAACGGACATGGGCAACAACATAGTCAGGGTCCAAAGTATCACGGGCGCAAGAAACAATATGGTACGACCACATGTCCACACCAAGCACCCGATTCAACCGAGTAATCACCTCACTAACAGGAATGTACGTAAGGCTTGCTCCGCCCTTCTTTAACTGCTTCTCAACCGAAGGGTCAAAAGGCTCTGATAACGCTGATAACATATTACTCACTTGTCTCTCCTAATAACTAGACTCTTCTTTGCTTCGCCAACTTCACAGTAATCGTCTGCATCCAAATGAAGGTCCTTCAACTTAGAAACCTTCCAATAAGAAATACCAGCAAACTCCAACGCCTCACGAATCATATCCGTGGGAGTCTTCACGATTTCACCAGTACTCATATCGACACTGCTGTCAACAATACGCTTACTAACATCTTCAATCAGTGACTTATGGTCCCACGTCTTACGAGGCGAACCCGCCTTAATCTCAACAGTCGCCCCATCCACTTGAACAGGAACAGGAACATTACCAAGATGCTCCGTAATCATAGACTGAATCTCATTAAACAAATCAGTCGTGTACGACTTGATCAAATGCATATCACTAGCCAACTGCAGCGTCTCTTCAACAGAAGCATAATCCAAATTTGAGGTGTCTTTCATCTCTAGTATGTCACGCTCAACTGAACGAAGCGCCGTGTAAACTGCCTTCAAAGATGCAGTCGGATTTTCTAATACTGACATTATGTCTCCTTAATAAATAGTATCAACCATAGACTACCCAAAACAACTGCAGTAGTCAAGCCTCATCATCTAGTAAACGCTTCAACGCAGACTCAAAACTGACCTCATCAGGATCATTTGAATAAACAAATATAACATCATTCAATATTGCATCAAGTTCCTTAGCTAACAACTTGATAGCCATCTCCCGCACATCCGCAGGCTCATCAGAATCATAACGGTCTCGTACCGTGGCTGCTATCTCAGAAGCAATCGCTTCATCCACATAATCATCCAAATACTCTTGCGCCACAACAATCTGCATCTCTTGCTTTTTCCACATCACCAGATCGTAATCTTTATCATTAATAGCAACACGTGGAGCAGTCAAAAACGTAACCTCAATCTGACCACGTTTAACAACCGCTAACACATCACTGTCAAACTCATCAGCCCAATCATAAATCATGAATTAACTAACCTGTCCAACTCTGGCCCCGTCTTACCGCCCCACACACCAATCGTAATCTTATTCGTGACTGCAAAATCTAAACACTTCGCAGAAGCTGCACAACCATCACAAACATTAACAGCGCTCTTTCGTTGCGACGGCTTACTCGAAAAAAACGTTCGATCATTACCCCGACACGGCGCACTCTCAAACCACTCAGGGCTAGAAAGTTTAATCATAAATCTCCTTAATTATAAACAACATACATGTAATATCCTACCCGCCACCCGTCAAGGAGACAAGCCAAAAACTACCCCTTGACCTGCGCCATCGAAGCCAGTAGCATACTCACAAACTACTACACAAGGAGCACACTGCCACAAGACAGCAGCCGGGGAATCCCGATGACATAAACGTTCACTGAAGGACCGGTGGGTTACACTCGTTACGCAACTGGTACTAACACTTAAGAAACAAGAGGGCACGCCTGCCCAAAGAGGAACGATCTGAATCGCACGATACACTGGAAACACATCCTTGACGAGATGCCAGTCACTGCACGGAGAACATCAAGCCTTGAGGAACAGGTTCGGAACAAGCAAACGCCCAAGCGGTTCCGGCACACGGGCAACTAGAGCCATATCTAGGGAGAGTGGGCATCGCTGAAAAAGATAGGCGGTGCTTGGGGTCCATGAAGTGAACAGCCTTGAATAAACCAATTGGGTTCGTCCCAGCCTCTCGTGCGTTAGCGTCAACTACCACACGAAAGGGAGGGACAACGCTGCCAAAAACGAGTAGGATAAACGCATGTATGAAAACATCACACTAGAATGGCAACAACACTCACTACAGCCCCTAGAGGGCAAGCCAGTCATGGACGTTTTGCTTCGTGGACTTGAGTTTTTAGATGACTACTGGTTGTCTGCAGGAACGCTGCTGGGGCTAGAAAGAGACAACGAGTTCATCCCCCACGACACCGATCTAGACATTGCTGTTATGGGTTACTGGGATAAAGCACGACTACCCGAGGAAGAGTTCTTTGCAGGAAGAGTAGTCAGTGATGGCGACAGGCCGATGCAAGCAGCGTATGTACATAAAGACACGAACATAGTTTTTGACGTGCTTCATTGGTGGCCTCACCCAACAGATACTGAACTTTTAATAAATATTAAAGAAGACGGTCATTTAATCAGACCAAAGCACCTCGTATCTCCCTTGTCAACCAAAAATTATTTAGGTCATGAATTTAGCGTGCCTAACGATATTGATGGTTATTTAACTGATTGGTATGATAAGTGGCGCATACCTCAAAGAGGAGGTAAGACCAAGTGGCTAAAGTAGCACTCACTGCAGCAATAATGGACCTGTGTCATGAAGGACACATCAAACTTTTAAAGCACATGAAAGCTAGTGCTGATGTTGTAGTTGTAGTTTTACACTCCGACGAATCGTGTTGGAGCATTAAAGGCAAAATACCAATCCAAACACTAGATCACAGAAAGAACAACCTAAAAATAACGGGTTTGGTGGACAATGTACTTGTCACCTACACAGATGACCCAGGTACGTCTTTCAAAGAAGCCTTTGACGCCTATCCCGACCACGAGTTTATTTTCATTCGAGGGAATGACAACTATGACTTCCCCGGAAAAGAAACAATCCTTGAACTAGGGATACCTATTGAATTTACGGAGTACACGGCAGGAATTAGCAGCACTCAGATAAGAAATGAACTACTGTGCGACTAATATGGCTACTAGCGGCACATCATTTTGCCGATGTTGCGCTTCAACCAGACTGGTTGATAAAGTTGAAGTCAAAGCGACTGTTTGCAATTTTTGAACACGTTATGGTATACACAGGAGTTGTGTGTGCCACCCTGTATTGGTTGGGAGATACAGTCACGCCTTGGATATTTGCGTACTTTGCTGTAGGTCACTGGCTAACAGACGCATTCTTCTACCAGTTTCTTCCGTGGAAAACTGGAAAGCCTAAACCTTACTGGCATGTCTACCCTGACCAAGCACTGCACTATTTACAAATAGTGCTTTATCTTCTGCTAATAGCCTAGACTTATTTTTAAGGCACGTCTATAAACCCACGACGAACGTCCGACAGGTGACCATGGGCAGAGTACTTCTCTAAGTCTTCATGCAGGTTCGGCATGAAAACACCGCCTGCAGGAATGTCCATGTCTTGCCAAACGGGCGTAATGCGTGTACCTACAGGCAAGGTCTCAAATGGGTCGTTACCGTGTCGTAAATGAACTTCAGTAATGAAGCCTGACCGAGTTTCGATGTTGATACCGTTGACAGGTAAATCAACAAGGTTAATAAAATGGGAGCACTCATGAATATCAGAAACATCTGTTTCAGGAAGTCTTTCCCAATGACTAAACCTAGTCAAGTTCTCGTCGCTTGAATGAAATCCTTCCCATGCTGATACGGTATGCCAGCCACCCTGAGAATCTTTTTGAAAGTCAATAGAAAGGTGCGGTCCTTCTAACCACTCACACCAAAAGCTACCGGGAGGAACCACAGCATTGTTTAAAAAGTCGTCCTCCATTTGCGAAAGATACAGAAACTTTGTTGCTCCGATCCCCATACCAAAAAGGTTGTATACAGGTCGATGGATGTAAAACCCCTCATATTGTGGGGCACAGCCAGCGGGTCCTGCTTCTAATCCTTGATGTAACGCAACTTCTAGCTTATTGAACAGCCAACGAACTGCAGGATCATCTTTGAAGCGCTCCCAAGTTGCAAAGTCTTCGTCTTCGTCAACTTTCAAAAAATCCGTCATGTTGAAATATTCCTTAGTTGTTGTGCATCAAGAAACACTGTCGCTGTACCATTTACAAGTTCAACTTGGTCTAACGGAACCCCAACCTTAGAAGCCAAAGTTGCTTTAATCTTCAGCTCATCCATCGGATCATAATCAACCCAAGGCCCTACATCGGCAAACGGGTCCACGACAGCAGGGACTGGTGGAGCAACACAAACTTTACAGCAAAGTCTATCTTCATTGACTTTAGGCTTACGCTTCGTCTCTACTGTGTGAGAGCACTCAAGCTCAACATGCCAAACAGTATTACCGTATTCGCCAAATTTCACGGCGTTAGTGACAGTACGCTTAGGGCCTCGTTTACTCATAGTTTTATTCTATCCGCTCACTTGACTTCATTCCACCTAAACCGTAGAATACAAACATGGATAAAGATAAACTTCTCGAAGATGCTCTAGGACAAATTGAAAAGCAGTTTGGTGCTGGAAGCATCATGCGTCTAGGCGACGCTGCTTCAATGCAGATTGAAACGATTTCAACCGGCTCTATCGCTCTTGACTTGGCGCTAGGTGTTGGCGGTGTTCCTCGTGGACGAGTCACCGAAATCTATGGACCGGAGTCTTCCGGCAAGACAACCATTGCTCTGCATGTAATTGCAGAAGCCCAAAAGAAGGGCGGCAAGTGTGCGTTCATTGATGCGGAGCATGCCTTAGACCCTGTTTATGCTAAAGCTATTGGTTGCGATATTGATGATCTTTTGGTTTCGCAGCCAGACACAGGTGAGCAAGCATTAACTATTACTAACAAGCTGATTGAGTCAGGTGCTCTAGACGTGGTAGTTGTAGACTCAGTTGCTGCGCTTACCCCTCGTGCTGAGATTGAAGGCGAAATGGGAGACAGCCACGTCGGCCTACACGCTCGCCTGATGTCGCAGGCGATGCGAAAGATTGTAGCCAACCTGAATCATTCTAAGACAACCCTTATCATGATTAACCAGTTGCGTGAAAAGATTGGTGTCATGTTCGGCTCTCCTGAAGTAACCACTGGCGGCAAGGCGCTCAAGTTCTATGCGTCAGTTCGGATGGACATCCGTCGTATTGAAACGCTGAAGGATGGCGGCGAAGCCTCTGGCAACAAGACACGAGTCAAGGTTGTCAAGAACAAGTGTGCGCCTCCTTTCCGTCAGACAGAGTTTGAAATTGCATACGGTGAAGGAATCAGTCGCACCGGAGACATCGTGGACATCGCTGCTGAGATGGGTATCCTTGACAAGAAGGGTGCGTGGTACGCCTACAAGGGCGAGAACATCGGACAGGGGCGTGCTAACACCAAGGCTTTCTTGGACGAAAACGAGCAAATCCGAGAGACAATCGCAGATACCATCTACGCATCGATTTGACAAACGCTACCATATGTAGTATCCTTGCTGAGCAAAGAAGGAGAAGCATATGGCTCGAAAAAAGAAAACACAACCTGTCGGCCCTCCTGAAGGATGGGTCATTAGCGAAGAGTATCAAATCTCTAGTCAGATCACACTTGGCAGAGGCGATGTGTGTAAGATCAAAGGCGAGCGTGGAACGTTTGTTTTCAAACGCCACGTTGTAAACACTAACTTAACGCCTGCTAGTGAATGGATTGATCTGTGGGGTGGCTCACACGGTCACGGCCAGTGGAGATCGATTACTCCTGATAGGCTGAAGCACATTCCTACGAAGCGTCGCAGGACAAAGAAAAACCCCCAGTCACAATCGTAACCGGGGGTCTTCTTGTTAGTGGATTGACACAAAAGGAGCAAAAGGCCATCCCCCAACAGTCTTAGTTTACAGCATCGCTTGTAGTTGGATCAAGCGATACTTAACACAACTTAGACGAGTGAAGCAGTGGACTTGTCGCCAATTTTGGTAGCGGCAAATGACTTCAGTACTGAAAGGGCAGCAGCTAGGCCAGCGGCAGCAGCACCCTTGGCTGATGACATATCCGTAACAACAAACATCGCAGCGAAAGCCTGAATGAATGTCATAGCAGCACGTTCAGCAACCTGCTTGTACATGTTCATATCCATTTACAATTCTCCTTGTTAGGGGATACTTAAAAGGCTATTTGCCTCTTAAATATTGTACCATACGGGCTACATGCCCCCAAAAGAACCTTTATAGAAACTTGAGTTAACTTTTCTTAGGCTGGGTCATGCTGAATGCAGCATCAATCTCATCAGCAGTAATCTTTCCGTCATCAGCATACGCTGCTGCAAGCTTCTGAATAACAGTCGCAGCAGACGTAGCACCTGCCAATACGGCAGCTTTCCACGGATCAATACCACCAATAAGACTAGAGCTACCAACAATAGCCATAGCATTCATTGCGAACACCGCCGCAATTCGGCCTAAGGTGTTCCACACAAGTTGATTAGTTGCTTTCATTTTCTCTCTCATCATCTACATAGTCTAATACAGTGCCCAGCAGATGCAGTGCAAGACCCGCAAGAGAAATATATATTCCTTGCTGCAACGTGGTCGATGACAGAGTAATCAACACCAACCCTGTACCTGCTAATGTCCATCCCAGGTAAAGCATTTCTCTACCCATACGCCGGACGGCTCCAAATGTTAGTTTGATTATCTTTTTCATGGTGCCTCCTTTCACCGAGACCTTCTTCTAGAACTACCCTTTTTACCGCCACCGGAGTCGCCTCCGGGGCCTCCACCGCCACTACCAGAACCACCGCCGCCACCGGAAGGACCAGATGGACCAGCAGATGCAGCAGCGGCAGCAACCGTTACGGCTGCACTCGCAGCAACAACAGTACGCCGAGTTTCAGTGTCAACAGTAGACCCTTCAGCAACATATTCGTTGTAGGCTTCGTCATCAAAGATGTCTACAGTTGCTTCAAACCGTTCCTTGACTTCATCATCCGCTTCGTTGATGGCGGCTACAAGAACTACTTTGGCGTCATCAGAGATTTCATCAAAGTTTTCGTCAGCGACAAGGCTTTCAATTTCTTCTGTGGTGATTTCGCCGTCAACAACAGCCAAGAACTCTTCCGCAAGTTCCTCATCCAACTCGTCTAGTGCTTCTACAACTTTCACTTCTGCTTCATCAACCTCAACTAAGTCAACGCCTTCAGTAGCAATACCAAGCGCCTCAAACTCTACTTTAGTTTCAGCCGCTTTTTCTTCCGCTGGTGTTAGGGGAATAGTGGTAGTTACCGGTGGCGGCGTTGTTGTCGTCGTTGGCGGTAGCGTTGTTGTCGTGCTTGTCGTTGTCGATGTAGTCGTAGTTGGGGTTACCGTAGTCGTCGTAGGCGGTACAGTTGTAGTCGTTGATGGTGGGGTCGAAGTGGTAGATGGCGGTGCCTCCGTAGTCGTAGTTGTAGGCGCTACCGTCGTTGTTGTTGTAGGCGGCAACGTCGTTGTTGTCGTTACTGGTATTGTAGTCGTTGTAGTTGTCGTCGGAGGCAACGTTGTTGTGGTAGTAGTGGTTGTCGTCGTTGTGGTCGTCGTGGTTGTTGTAGGAGGTACCGGCTCTGAAACAGTAAGTGTTACTTGAGTAGACCATCCCGAATACAACGCAAGCGTGTCGTTGTCAGAACGAACATCAAAGACGTACTCTTCGTCTAAACCCCCAGTGTTCTCAAACAGACTATAGGGCAGCGTGTACTCAGTATTAAGCGCTCCCTCTTCACCCACGTTTCCAGTAGCAACTCCCCACCCAGCATCCGGCGGTATGCGGAAAGATATTGCATAACGCTCTGGATCAACGTTTCCGGTATTTGGTTCGTCCCAGTCCAGAAACACGCCGTCAGCAGTTAGCTCACCGGTAAGATTCATGGGTGGACCAATTGTTTGCGGAATCGTGGTTGTGGTGGTTGTTGTCGTCGTAGTTGTTACTGGTGTAGCCCAGGTCCAGTTGTTTACAACAAAGCCGCACAGGGTAGAAGAAGTCAACCCTTGACATGTGTCCCATGATGCGTTTGTCGACCAACCGTTCGGCGGCGAGTTACTGTTGATTGAGTTAAAGTATGGGTTGGTGAGTAGGCTTGTTAAATCAGTCCACACTCCCGAACCATCTAGTTTCGCTTGGAACGAAACTTCTTTAATCTCGGTACCATAATTGCCGCCCCATCCTTCACCGTCTTTCGCCCAGATACGAATCTTTACCGTATCCCAGTTTGTCGAATCTTGAACGTTACTAGACACCGAGGCTTGGAACCAGCCAGACCCAACTTCAACCCAAGAAGTAGGTGCCGATGATGTCAGGTTGCCTTGCAGCAAGTTACCCGCCGAGTCATAAGCGGCATACTGCGTCGCCACGTAATCGTTAACATCGTAGAAACGCTTAACAAGAGGGGTGACAACAATTGAATCAATCTCTCCCGCATATGAAGAAACGTCAATTGTTTGCTCAATGTATGCAGGGGTATAAGAGAATCTGACCCCGTTGTAGGTGCTGAAGTTTGTGGCAAGCGTTAGATCGGTGACAAGAGAGTACTCTCCACCATCGTAACCGTTTCCATACTGACTACAGCAGTATCCAGCGTGGAGACGGTAGACGCCAGCATCTAGCGTTGTGTCGATCTTTGATGAAACACACTGCGTTTCATCATTGTGGTTACCGTCATCATTTGATGCGAGTACTGTGCCCGACAAGTCGTACAGCCACAAGAACGGGTCAGATGTCAACTGGGTGCAAGAACTGTTTGAGTTGCCGTAGATGACAACATTAGTAGCGTCTTCCGAGACCTCAAAGTACCAGTCAGATTCTTCGGTAACTGTGTATGAAGCGGCGGCTGCTGGGACCGGAGCGAACCACGCTAGTGCAAAAACCCACACAAGCGACGCTTTAGCTGCACGCCTAAAATGTTTACCTCTACCCATAATTTCTCCACAAACAGCACTTAACATTTATTGTACAAGGAAAGCCCTTGCCTGATTTGTGAAACGTGGTATAATACGAAGTATGCCGAACTATACTTACTCTTGCCCTACGTGTGGTACATTTGAAACATTTCAGAAAATGTCTGACGACAGCCTTACCGAGTGCCCGACTTGTTCCAGTTCGGTTAAAAAGATTTACAGCGCTCCAGGCTTTGTAGGCATGCCTAACGGACCAAAAGATACTGCTCCGGCATACAATTCGGAGAGATCAGCTCTTTGGAATTCGGCACAGGCGGAGTAACATGGCCAGAATTACCTTTCTGACAGGAACAATGGCCTCTGGAAAAACCACCCACCTCCTGCAAACACATTTTAATATTGAAGCAGCCTTTCCAACCCAAGTGTTACTCGTAAACCGAAACGACCGGATGGGAACATCTATCTGTTCTAGCCGGATGGGTGGAATGACAGTATGCGAAACAATAAACACAGACGACTCGCTAGTAGCTTTAATAGACGACCACAACCATACTAACCAAACATCTATCAAATATCTGTTCGTAGATGAGGCACAGTTTTTAACTAGTGAACAAGTTGACGATCTAGTTGAACTAGCTGACCTTAAAGATATTGAAGTCTACGCTTATGGTCTACTAACTAATTTCAAAGGACACCTGTTCTCTGCGTCACAAAGACTTATTGAAATATGTGACAGACTAATTCAACTGGATAACGGAGTACGCTGCTGGTGCGGTAAGCCCGCCACACACAATGCACTATTCATTGCGGGCGAACCACACACTGAAGGAACAGAAGAAGTGGTAGACGACAGCGCCGTGGTTGAATACCGGGTCATGTGCAGAAAGCACTTTACTTCACATCGGAACCATCAATCAAAGACTCGCAGTAAAGTGAATCGTACCATCGTCTAGCTGTTGAGCTTCGATGGACAAGCCTTCAAATAGTACGCTAACTACGTTTAGCATGTCGTCACGAGTCTCTTGTTCTTCCCCTTCTTCAGGGTCGTACAAATCAACAAGAGTGTCTACAAAGTAGTCGTAAAGGGCTTGCATAGCCTCATCAGAGTTTTCAATCACCATAATGTTAGTTTATTGTTCTGATCTTCCAGAATCAAGCAATCCGACAATTTGGTCTTGACAGACATGTAGGCACAGAGTAGTATATGGACATCTGTACATAGTCAACATGATAGGAGAAGATAATGAGCAATGCAGATATTACAGTAACCGGTAACGTTACCGCCGACCCCGAACTGAAGTTTGCCAACAACGGCAACGCACGTTTGTCGTTTTCAATTGCGTCAAACAAGCGCTTTCAGGTCAACGGCGAGTGGCAGGAAGAGACAAGCTTCTTCAACGTAGTGGCGTGGCGAGGAATCGCAGAGATGGCCGCTAACGTGCTGGAAAAGGGCACGCCCGTAGTTATCAAGGGCCGACTGGAACAGCGCTCGTGGGAGAATGCTGAAGGCGAAAAGCGTTCAACTGTCGAAATCGTTGCTGACACTGTTGCTGTCAATACCATCGGAATTGAAAGCCTGGAGCGCCGCCGTGGCGGTGGAGGTGGCGGCTCAAGCCGTCCTGCGCCTCGCCAGAAGGCGACAGTTCCTAGCAGCGATCCCTTTGAGGATTTCTGATAGCCACCTAGCAGAAAGGAGTACAGCCCCCCGAAAGGGGGGCTTCTTCTTTGGTATTGACATTTACTAAAAAGGAGTGTAGTCTGTAAGCATGGACAAGAATGAATGCAAAAGCGCAGTTGAACTACTGAGTGTGACATGGAACCAGTCACTAGACAACGCCTCGTTAACCATCCGAATGAAAGGCTACTGGGAATACATTAGCGACCTAGACTACGAGGCAGTAAGAGACACTATCAAAGAGATGGGTGTCTCAGGCAAGAAGTGGCTACCTCGGCCCGGAGAACTTCGAACTATTGTTTTAGCCAAGATTAACGGAGAAGAACTTCCTCCTGAGCCTGAAGAAGCATGGACAGTACTTCAAGCTATTGGGCAAAAGATTTATAGCGGCACGTATGATTACAACAAGCCCCATCCCGTTCTGGCAGAAACCATCAAACGGTTGGGCACAAACGCTACCGCATTGACAACCAACGCAGATCGTGCTATGTTTATCTCTTTGTACGAGAAGACACGAGAAGCGTGGATACTAGAAAGGTACGGTTATGGAACCGATTGATAACGTATTAGCACGGATAAACAGTAAAAAGTCAGGGAACAACCAGTGGGATGCAACGTGCCCTTGCCGATCTGACGACGACAATCCTTCTCTTCGTGTATCTGTAGGCCGTCAGGGACAAGTCCTGATGAAGTGCCTACGGGGCGGAGGGTGCGACCTTAATGAGATTTGTGAGTCTATCGACCTTACCACGTCGGACCTTTTTCCTAAAGACGCTGAAGCCCCCAAGAAGCCTAAGCTAAACCTAGTAGACACCTACCCTTACTACGATGAGGAAGGTTCACTAGTAATGGAAGTTCTCAGGTTTGTAGATGAACGAGGCAAGAAGACATTTAGGCAACGTCAGCCTGATGCTAATGGCGGCTGGAACTGGTCAACATCAGACTTGCATAAGCCTCTCTATAGGCTCCCCCAGGTACTCGCCGCTAAGGAAGAAGGCCGACCCATCTATGTTGTTGAAGGTGAGAAAGACGTACACTCACTTGAAGACTTAGGGAAGACGGCTACAACAAATCCTGGCGGTGCAGGTGCTGAGGGTCAAAACAAGTGGATGGCTCACCATACCGCAGCGTTGGCTGGAGCTAACGTTATCGTTATTTGCGATAATGACGAAGCAGGCTATCTCCATGCACGATCAGTAAATAAAATGCTGACCGAAGCAGGATGCAAAGTGAAGGTGTTCAAGCCTGGAAAACACAACGACGTTTCTGACCTGATTAATGCGGGTGAAGAACTTAGCGATAGTCTCATTCCTTTTGACACTAGCGTTGAAGATGACGTGGTTCCTGAAGAAACAGAATCACCTCTAGACCAACTCATCTACGATCTATCAGACTTGAAAGATCAAGACTTGTCATCAGGTGTGCTTATGGGCAGAGTTGCGTCAAGCCTTGACGCATTCATGTCACAGAAAGATCGCCAACACAGAGACAATGGTAATCTGGTAGAGTGGACACCTTTCCTAGAAACAGACGTTGATCTCTCCTACGATTGGGTTATTCCTAACGTGCTAGAGCGCCAAGAACGAGTTATTGTTGTTGCTGCGGAAGGTGCAGGTAAAACAACTCTCGCCCGACAGGTTGCGCTAATGTCTGCCGCAGGCATTCACCCTTTCAGACGAGATGTGATGAAGCCTGCCCGCACTCTCATGATCGACTTGGAAAACCCTGAGCGCATCATTAGACGAACATCAATGCGAATCTACGACAAAATCAAATGGTTTGAAAAGCACGAAAGCATGGACGCACACCTCCTGATGAAGCCTGACGGCGTTAACTTGCTGTTACCTGCAGATAGAGCAATGATTGAAGAACACGTTGCGGCAATCCAGCCCGACATTCTATTCTTTGGTCCTCTGTACAAGGCGTTCATTGATCCCGGTGGACGAACAGCAGAATCAGTGTCTATTGAAATTGCACGATTCTTAGACTACCTGCGCCACACCTACAACTGTGCGCTATGGATTGAGCACCATGCCCCCTTGGGTTCTGGTGGACAGCGAGACCTTCGTCCTTTCGGTTCAGCAGTATGGTCACGATGGTCAGAGTTCGGTATTGCCCTAGCGCCTGACCCCACCGACCCTGAGCTTATTGAGTTCAAGCACTACCGTGGACAGCGAGAAGCCAGAGAATGGCCTGCGCTTTGCAAGCGTGGCGACACTTGGCCCTTTGAAGTTGTAGAGTTCTCTCAGTACAACTCCACGGTAGAAAGTGGCCGGACAGACGAAGAACTTAACACGGCTCTGGAAAACGAAGAGTTTGACGACGAAGTAATTAACTGGTAAGGTATACAACATGAGAAAGCGCATCCTACTAACAGGTGGACTTGGGTTCATCGGATCACACACCGTAGAACATTGGCTAAAAACGACAGACTGGGATATTGTTGTCTTAGACTCTCTAAGGTTCTCCGGCAGAATTGAAAGACTGCTGGACATTGAAGCCTACGACCCCAAACGGGTTACCCCTCTATGGCATGATCTCCGAGCACCCCTCCACGATCAAATCAAGCGACAAATCGGAGACATCGACTATATCGTCAACATGGCATCCGATTCGCACGTAGACCGGTCCATCACTGAACCAGTTGACTTTGTACAAAACAATGTAAGCCTTGCACTGAACATGCTGGAGTATGCACGAGAAGTGCAGCCAGAAAAGTTTATTCAAGTGTCAACAGACGAAGTATACGGACCTGCCCCCGTAGGACATGACCATGCAGAAGGAGAGCCGCACAGGCCCTCTAACCCTTACTCTGCATCAAAGTCTGCACAGGAAGCCATAGCTTTCTCATACTGGAGAACGTATAACGTTCCCGTATACATCACCAACACCATGAACAACTTTGGTGAACGACAACACCCTGAAAAGTATGTTCCCATGGTCATCAACAAGATACTCAACGGTGAACAAATTCAAGTGCACAGCCGCCCTAACGAAAACGGCGAATGGACAATTGGATCACGAGTATGGCTACATGCACGCAACCATGCGGACGCAGTACAACACATACTTCAAAACATTGACCATCAGCAGTACGTCAACAGCGACGTAACGCCTGACCTTCAACGCTACAACGTATCTGGCGACAGAGAAATCGACAACCTGCAAATCGTGAACATGATCAGCGACATTGTAGGCAAGCCCGCAAATTACGAGCTTGTGGACTACCATTCTAGCCGACCCGGACACGACTTGCGTTACTCGCTCAATGGTGATAAACTTAAAAACGCTGGATGGACAGCACCCATGAGTGTTGAAGAATCGTTTGAAAAAACAGTCAACTGGACACTTCAGCATCCCGAGTGGCTGCTAGATTGATGTCACACTTGACATAAACCAAACGGTTGCATAGTATAAAAGAAGTCCTCTACTAATACACAAACAGCACTTTGGGTATTTCCACCGAGGAAGTGACCCCGGCCTTAGGGCTGGGGTCACACTATTTTCAGCCTTCTTATTTGACAAACCATTACAAGTGTGTTATAATGAAGGCTCCATAACAAAAGGAGAAGAATATGGAATCAACAAACGAATACGCCGTTTTCCTAGACGTAGACGGTGTCATTAACAGCATCAACCACCTGTACACTCGTGGCGAACTTGACTTTGATGCAGAAACTCTGCCTCACCCCGCCAACGGTTACACAGTGTGGGTTCCCGACTACATGGCGTCACTTGTGCAGGGGCTTTACAAGAGCACCGACCTGTACTGGCTGACCACGTGGCGAGATAATGCAAACCAGCACATTTCGCCCATTCTCGGAATCCCCGAAGACATTCCCGTCATTGACGACGGCACCAAGGAACGTGCAGTGCACTGGAAGTTTGATGCATGCCTCCCCCTTGCGCAAGAACTTGCAGCCAAGGGACAGAAAGTATACTGGATCGAAGACTTTGGCGGACGGATCGACCCCCGTCACTCGCCTTACCTTACCTACGTAGACACCGACACTCGTGACGAAGGAGTCCTACTCCCTCAGCACCTGCCCTACGAACTGCAGGAGCACATCATTGAGCACGGCGACTACACCGGTCCCCTGTACCTCAAGGCACCTCGCACGAAGAGCAACTTCACGGTCCACACCCGTAACTTCGGAGTAGACGCCTGATGACAAGCCAGATCACAGTGCTAGACCAAGGCTTCGTAAGACTAGACGCCGCCACAGCAGACGACCTGTCCGTAGTAAACGCCGCACGAGTCAGCTTTGGTCAGCACAGTGACGGACTAACCGAAAAAGACAAAGGTCTAATCGGTTTCCTGATGCGGGAACAGCACGGAACCCCATTCGAACACAACTTCTTCAGGTTCCATATCAAAGCACCTATCTTTGTTGTGCGAGAATGGTTCCGTCACCGCATCGGGTGGTCATACAACGAATACTCTGGACGATACTCAGAGATTCCCACCGAAGCCTACATGCCCGCAACAGAACAAATGCGGACACAAGTAGGCAAGCCCGGATCATACACATTTGAACCCATGGAATCTGCAGAGTTCTCGGAAGCCCGAATGAAACTATCGTACCACGCTAGTTTCCACGCCTACGAAAAACTACTAGAAGAAGGCGTAGCAAAAGAAGTAGCCCGCATGGTGCTACCCGTCGCAACCTACAGCGAATTCTACGCCACGACCAACGCACGGGCACTCATGAACTTCATCAACCTACGAGGCGACGAAACCGCCCAATGGGAGATCAGACAATACGCAGACGCCTTGGAACACTTCTTCCAAGCAGCAATGCCCATCACACACGACCACTTCATCAACAACGGGCGAGTAGCGCCCTGAAAAGGAGAAAAATGAAACACACAATCTACTGGAACGAAAAGTACACAGGCGCTGAACACGCCTTTGACACCACCCGCAAAAGCGGCGAAATTGCAGACGCAATCGGTCACGAACACATCACCGACCCCGCCAGCAACGGACACGTTGCCCTACACAACGCAAACGACGAAATCAAAAAGGCGCTGAGCGCCGACTACTATGAAGACTTGAAAACCGGTGGACCCAAGTCTCAATCCAACGGATTCGCCTGGGACTACGGCATTTGGGAAATGGCACTCAACTCCACAGCAGGAGTCATGTCAGCGACGGCAGAAGCCATCGTCAACAACACCGTAGCAGGAAGCCTTTCGTCAGGACTTCACCACGCCCACCACAACAACGGCGCAGGGTTCTGCACAGTCAACGGCCTAGCCGTCACAGCAAACTGGCTCAACTCCCTACACGTCACTATCCTAGACTTCGACGCCCACTGCGGTGGAGGAACCGTCAAAATGCTACGGCACCTTAACATCGACTCTAGAGTGGAACAGTACGACATCTCCACCAACTACTTTGACGAATACGAAGAAGATGAAACACACAACATCCGAATCGCACGATCAGACGCAGACTACACAGATGCCGTCAACGAAACACTAAACAAAGTAAACCCCAACACAAACGTGATTTTGTACAACGCAGGAACAGACCCCTACCCCACAATCTCACACGAAACCTTAGCTGAACGAGAACACACCGTATTCCAATGGGCAAAACAACACAACATCCCCATCGCATACGTACTCGCCGGAGGCTACACCTCTGCCCAAACCATGGACAGCCTCGTAGACTCACACATCAACACACTAGACGCTGCAGAAAGCATCGTGTAAAATAACACCATGGACCCATACGAAACCTTCCCCACATACAGAGCAACAAAAAACTGTTTAGACGACCTCAACCCCGACGCACTACTAGCCGACGGACTTGAATTCGCCTGCATAGGATGGACCGAAGTATGGGTCCACCAACAAACAGGCGGCGTAGAACGCCTCCCAATCGCCGTATACAGCAAAAACAAAGTCATCGCCATACTCATGGAAGAAACAAACATGACACTAGAAGACGCACTAGAATACGCCGAATACAACATCTACGCCGCCTACATGGGACCCAACACCCCCATCTTCATAGACGACAGCTTCCAAACCATCCCCACACAACCCGTACTCCCCGAAGAAATGTATGAACTATGAAATTCTCAGACCTCAAATTCTCAATATCAGACCCGATTGACATTTCAGACACAGAATGGTTTAAAGAACTACAAGCAGCACGATTCGGTATCAACAAAAACTATACCGCCGCTGAAAGCATCAAAAGATACAAAGAAATCATGTCCCCAGAAAACTGGGAAACAAAAGACCAACACTGGCGACATGACCAAATCGAAGAATGTGGATACTGGGACGTACAAAAATACGAAAGCCCGACAGGCATACCAGAACCTTGGTAAAATGAAACGACTCTACCTCAACGGCACAAAACTCATCCTAGACACACCATACAACAAAGATGAAGTACAAGCCCTAAAAACATCATTCCCCAACGCACGCTGGGACAAAATCAACAAACACTGGACACTACCCGTAGCCGCCCTAAAACGAGCCATCTCCTTCGCCAACTCATGGAACATCAACGTGGACGAAGAACTCATAAGGCTACAACTACCCGACCACCCAATCGGCACAACCACCATCAGACTCGAAAAAGAAATCCTAAAAATCAGCGTCCCCTACGACACCCTACAAATCCACGACCTCAAAGCCATCCCCGGCATCAAATGGAACCCACACCAAAACCACTGGGAAACACCATACAACAACGTCCACGAACTCATCCAATGGGCAGACAAATACAACCACCCCATCCCCAACCACATCCGCACACAAGCAGAAATCGAAACCAAAAAAGCCCAACACGCCCAAGAACTCACACAAGCAACCGACGCAAACATCACCATCCCCAACCTACAACTAGAACTCTACCCATACCAAAAAGCAGGCGTAGCCTACGCCACCGAAAAACAACGCACCTTCATCGCAGACGAAATGGGCCTCGGCAAATCCCTCCAAGCCCTCGCAACCACAGAACACACAAACCAATACCCCGCCCTCATCATCTGCCCCACCAGCCTCACAGAAGACTGGAAAACCAAAATCCAAGAAGCCCTACCCCACCGCACCATCCAAACCATCCAAGGCCGCAAAACCCCCACACTGACCGAAACCGACTACACCATCATCGGATACCCCAACATCCACGCCCAAAAACAACACCTCAACAACCAACACCACAACACCCTCATCCTAGACGAATCCCACTACTGCAAAAACCCAGACGCACAACGCACCAAAGCCGCCAAACACATCGCCAAAAACATCCCAACCACCGGCAACATCCTCCTCCTCACCGGCACACCCATCACCAACATGCCAGCCGAATACGCCCCACAACTCGAAATCCTCGGCCACATCGACAACTTCGGAGGCCGCTGGAACTTCTACAAACGATACTGCGGAGCCTACAGAGACAACTGGGGCCACTGGCAAATCCACGGCTCAACCAACAACAAAGAACTCCTCAACAAACTACAAACCCACTGCTACATCCGCAGAGAAAAACAACACGTCCTCACCGACCTCCCACCAATCACATACAACACCATCCACACCACAATGGACAAAAAACACCGCACAATGTACAACCACGCCCTCAACGACCTCCAAGAATGGTACACCCAACAACAAGAACAAATCGCCATCAACGAAGGCACCAACCCCAACCAAGCACGAATCCGAGCACACTACGCAACACAAAACTACGAAACCCTCATCCAACTCACAGAACTCAGAAAAATCGCCGCCAACTCCAAAATCCCCCACGCCCTAGAATGGATCGAAAACGCCAACAACTCAGGACAAAAAATCGTCATCGCCGCCCACCACCGCCAAATAGTACAAACCCTAGCAAACGAACTAAACGCCCCAATGATCATCGGAGGCCAAAACCCCCAAAAGACCGAAACCGCCAAACAAGAATTCCAACAAAACACAAACTGCATGAACATCATCATCTCAATAGACGCAGCAGCACACGGACACACCCTCACAGCATCAAACAACATGCTATTCATCGAAGCCCCCTGGACACCCGCCAAATACCACCAAACCTGCGCCCGAATCCACCGAATCGGCCAAACCAAACCCGCCACCATCCACAACCTCATCAACCCCAACACCATAGACCAACACATCTACAACACACTACAAAACAAAACCCAAAAAACACAACCAGCAATCACACCCACAGCCATACAAAACATCCTCAACACAAAACCCTGACATAACACAAACCAACCAACCCCATAAAAAATATGTCACAAGTCCGCCCACGGATGGGGGCCGCCCTCGAAAAGTCCCGGGCGATGCGAACAGGTGTTCGGTCGGGGGTGCGAACAGGTGTTCGTGCGAACAGGTGTTCGGTCGTGTCGGCATGCGAACGTGTGTTCGTGCGAACGTGTGTTCGGTCGGAGCTGTCCGGGGTGCGAACATATGTTCGGTCGTGCATGCGTTCGTGAAAGCTTTGACCATCACAGTTCGAATCATCAAGCACAAGATCATCAAAGCCTTAACTATCTTCGGCACATGAAAGAACCCCGACCGCTTTGGCCGGGGTTCTCGGTGGATCACGAATGCTTGTGCATGTCGTGAGTGATGATTAGCGCTGCTGTGAAGAACAGAGCGAGTGAGATGAGTCCCATCTCTTTGCCTTTCTGCCGTTCCGGTAGTTCCGGTGCGACATGGATCACTTTAGCGTATCTGCTGTGCATGTCAATAGTTTCGCCATAGTTGCTAGAGATAGTTGTGATCGCTTTGATCGATAGCTAACCGACTGGCACTCGTTGCCGCCCTGTTGCCGTTGCCGCCGCTCATGGCGAGTGCAATGGCGAGTGCATGTCATGTGTCGTTGCTAGATGCCTCTCACAGGCTCTGTGCGGCTCTCTGTTGCGTTCTGACACCTGCCGACTAGTTGCACCTGCCATGTGCATGCCGCTCGCCTCAGGGGATGCGAGAGCGTCCGTTCGTGTGATGGCCGGTCACATGCTGCAGACTTTCGTGGAAAGTTTACGAATTGACTTGCATTCGCACATAGAGCTGTGATACGATCTCCATATCGCATCAACCACGAGCCACAAGGAGTCTTCACATGCGGACCATCATGGTCACCATCCCCACTACCTCAACCTATGAAGACACTCGCAAGCGGGTAGAGGCGTACCTCTACTCTAACTTCGAACTCGGCAACGGGTTCGGTTGGCCCGAGATGTTCACCATCTCAGGTGAGGACCGGGCAGGCTTCACGGCGGAGGCCCAAGCCGCACGCCTACTGTCCGGCCTGATCCCTGCGAAGGTGATCGCCTGACCGTCGGGGGCGGGGCGCAAGCCTCACCCCGAGCCAGCTCAGCCGAGGCGCTGCAGCAGGGGGCGGGCAGCCCGATCCGCCTGCCCAACCCTGGACTGTATGGGGGTACTTTGACGCCTGCCATGCACCCTCCCCCCCCACATCCGCAGCTCCATGCACGGCGAGTTCGGCCCCATTCGACACGGCGGCCCATAGCACACATGCCGCCACACCGCAACTCGTGCCGACCCCTTTACCATCTCAATCAGCGATGCCACCTATCTCTGACAATCATAACAATTCGGCCCACATGACTTGACACGCCATGCTCCACGAGTACAATGGGGGTATCAAGAGAGAACCGGAGAGGGGGTGATTCCGCATATGATGCTCATCGTGATCATCGTGGAACCTCCGTAGCCTGAGGGCTACAGGAACCCTCCACCACCGACCGTGAGAACGGGAACGGCGCTCATCCCCAGCGTGGCAACAGAAGGGGCAGCCAACCACTCCCCCGGAGCGCCGCCCGAGCAGGCGGCGTTCTGTCGTGTCCGGCAGCATGCAGGCAGGCGAGCTGATCGGCAGCAGGCAGGCGAGCCACCCCCAGGCAGGCCACCCCCAGGCTGGACTCTCTTAGGGCTGCGGCACCAACTCGGCCACATCGAAGCGGGCAGGGGTGAAGCCGCCGACCAACAGTTCGGCCACCTGATCCCACAACACATCAGGGTCACATTCCATGGCAACATAGGTTGCTGCTTGTAGTCGTTCAATGATACTCATACCCGTAGGCTACTTGACGAATATCCGGCAGCGTGCTATCTTTCGTGGTAGAATACCCGATACTTGACAAAGGCTACGAGATCAGGTAGGATGAACGACATGAAACTTACACAGACATCGAAAGATGGGCTTACCAACTACTACTGTCTCAAGTGTGACCTGAAAGTCGGGGCACTTAAGGGGGCAACTGTTTGGTGCAGTAAGCGCCATCGAATGACAACGAAGCAAGAGATTGAGGCTGCCGAGCAGCGCCGCCTCAAGCGTGAAGCCAAGAAGAAGGAGAAGGCTAATGGCTAAAGGAATCGGAAGTGCAACGTACTCGCCCACCCGCATCAAGCGTCGGGGCGTGCATGCCAAGGCGGGAACATCCCGGCTGAAGCAGTCGAAGAACTACAAGAAGAAGTATCGGGGCCAGGGTCGCCCTTGAGTTTGATCGACAAAGTTTCTGAGAAATCTTTGCATCAGGTGTTGACAAACGTTTGCGTTTGTGGTTAACTGTAGTCATGAAGAAGCAACTAGCAGCACTCATCGCCATGATCTTCGGAGCACTCTTCCTCGCAGGGGTCGCTAATGCGGCACTTGACAAGGCTACGGCCTACGAGTGCGAGGAAGCAGTCGTGACCGTTTACCCCGGCGACACCCTTTGGGGAATCGCCACCACCTACTGCAACGGCCACATCGGCAACGCAGTTTACGACATCGGGGTGACCAACGAAGTCGGCACGCTCCAAGTCGGTGACACGATCACCCTTCCCTGACAATCCACTAGCAAGTCTGAGAAGCCCACCCTACGGGGTGGGTTTTTCACGTTCTACGGCGAAGCGACTGCCGTGCCCTTCGTGCATCCTCCGACTGAGCTAGCCGTGCAAGCCATTGCGCCTCTTTGCGTTCTTCAGCATACCAAGAGTGCCGATCAACTTTCCGGTGAGGCTTGCGGGTCTGACCTGATGAAGTGTCGTTTTTGTAATGCACGGGGTAAACTGCTCCGTTCTATGTTTGGGGTAGGATACTACTATGATACCACGAACAGAACAGGCGACAGGCACAGGACGAGACTTCGGTGGATGGGCGTGGCTACTACTCGCCATCTACATCACCATCTACGATGCACTCGCCATGCGAAGCGGCAAACACTCCACGATGAGCGCCGCCTTTTACACGTTCTCATCATCGAAGCTAGGCCGACCATCCCTCATCATCTTCTGGTTCTACTTGACCAGCCACTTGTTCAGGTGGATTCCCAAGAGATACGACCTATTCAGGCGTTGGTTCGGCTAGCTCACCCCCGGAGAGTCTAGGCATGAAGACTGAGCGAGACTACCAGCGAACCCGCCTTTACCGGGCCGAATGGGAGATGATTGACAACTATGAGCTGCTAACTCTTGTCGAATGCTGGGACTTTTTGGCCGAAATCATCGAATCTCCTTGGTTTCAAGCCGACTTCCCGGCCACGGCGGGCTACTTGGCGGGGTCAGCGGCCCAGGCTGGACTGTCCGGCCCCCAAGAGCACCGCCCCAACAACCGCCTCGTCTACCTGCACAAAGGAGATCGACGGCGGGGACTGAAGATTCGGCCCGGGTATCGACGCCGATATGCCGAAAGTTGGTGCTCAACTATCACCCTTCCGTTGTGGAGCCGCAACAAACTTACGCTGATTCATGAACTTGCGCACATTTGTTGCTGGTGCGACGCCAAAAACGGTCATCGAATGTCAGCTCACGGCAAAGAATTTGCGAGAATCTACTTGACAATCGTGATGCATGTGTTAGGTGACGACAAGTATGCTGAACTCCACGAAGCGATGCTGCAGCACAAAGTGCGAGTTCACCCCGGAGTAGTCCAGCGGGCAGCAAAAAGCCCCCGACAACCGTAGCTGCCGAGGGCTTCTGGCGGATCAGGCGTGTCGAAGTTCAGCGACGATCCGGTCGTGGTCGTCGTAAGTGCCACGAACGTCGCCGTTACCGTCGGGGAAGAACACGCATGTCTCGTTCAGTCGGGCGGTGCCGATGTCATAGTGAACTGATGACACTTCGATAACATCATCGGTGCGAGGCACGGGAATCTTCGTGATCCGCTGGGGACGATGTTCGGTCTTCGTGTAGTCGTATTCCATTACTTGTCCTTTCTGTCTGATCCCATGATAGCATGGGCGTGGGTATCCGTCAAGACGGAATCGCATGTTTCGACGGCAGCACGGTGAGCGGCGTGACAGCCGCAGGCCATGCAGTAAACGTCGGTATCGTCTGCGTACCACTTGTGTCCGTTGTCTTTCATGCTCTTACTGTAGCACACGGGTGTGACAATGGGAAGGCGTGGGAACGTTACAGTTTGGTTACTCGGCTTGCAAGATCGTCGGGACCTGTGCTAAAGTGAAAGTAGAAACAAAAGAAAGGGGAACCATATGGTTCATGGTGGCAACGCCGACAACCGTGCCCACCGAGATGAAGTCCGCAAGAAGATCGCAGCAAGCGGTCGATGCCTGTTCTGTCCTCCTCACGGTGGCGAGAACTACGGCTACGGCGGTGATCGGCACGGCAAGTTCTTCTGGGATGAAGAAAACATGAAGTTGGGTTTCCGAGCCAGCAAGCCCAAGGCGAAGAAGTGAAAGAACCCCGGCCCGCAAGGGTCGGGGTTTTCTTCGGCCCTCGCACAGTTCAGCCGAGGCCCTCTAGCCTGGACTCTTCCGGGGTACAGCAAAGCCCCCAACCCGGAGGCTGGGGGCTTCACTAACCGAGAACCGGAGAGGTTATCACCACACGGAATCGAAGGCGACTTCGCTACCAGAACTGGTCGTCGTGAAAGCCTTTCCGTAGGGAGCGCCGATATGCTTCGCAACTTCCTGCGCCCTCTCGGGGGAATGGAATTCGTGACGGTCGATAATAGAGTCGCTACTACCGCCTGTCATTGACTCGTACCATACTTCCACGGTACTGCCGATGACCTCAATATGGGCTACGTGCCCTCTCATCATGTGGTTTCCTTTTCCTGTTGGATAGAGCCTTTCTCTATCTCAGAACGTATCTTACCACACCCGCACACGGCCTGTCAAGACATTCTTTCGACTTGACACCCCGTGGGTAGGTGTGGTACAATGAAGGTACTCACAGAAGGAACATTTCCTTCGCACTAACTACTTCGAGAAAGGAAGTACGTAAAGAAAGGACAACCACTTTGTTTGATTACGAGAATCTCTACCCCGGCAGCATTCTGATCGACTCCGAGGCAGGAATCCCCGTTGCAGTTCGATTCTATGTTTACAAAGACGGACCTGCGGGCGACTACGAGAAATTTATTGAGCCTGTCGATCCCACAATCACGATGCAGCACTTGGTACGTGCCCTTAGTCGTAATTATGGACTGGAAATCAAGTACTGATCTAAGTCCCTCCTAAGTATGAGGCTAAACTACCAGAAACCCCCGGCTTCACCCCCTCCCTCTTTCGGGCTGGGGGTTTCGCTTTGCCCCGAGACAGTCAAGGGTGGGGCCATGCGCCTGGACTCTCTCAGGCTCACGCCCCCGCCCAAGCCGACTGGGCCTGCAGGCAGACTCCGCCACACGATTGCCCGATTGTCAACCCCTCGGCAAAGATTTTTAACTCAAGTTACAGTTTCGTTACAGTCGCCGCAAAACCCTTGACAGGCCACGGGTAGGGTGTATACTGGGGGTACAAGCAAGCAGTTCCGGCCAAGAGGCCAGGGGCGAGAGTAAGAGTCTCTCGGGGAGCTGCCGAACAGAAAGGCAAGGCAACATGGCTGAAACCCACGAAGCCCCTCGCACACTCGCAACCGTCCTCTCAGGCGGGCGTTTCTTCTGCGGAACGCTGGTCGCCAAGGGCGAAGTCGAAGCGACCGTGCTGATCGATACCCCTCGGGGTGGAGCGATGCATGTGTCGGGCAAGCTGATCGAATCGCTCGGCTGATGCAGGCGGACCCCCGGTTCTTCGGAGCCGGGGGCTTTGTCATGCCCCGAGACAGTCCAGGCCCCCGGCCCCAGGGCTGGGCTGCCCGACGGTGCCCAAACCCCACCGGTCCCCGCCGACCCGTCCCTCGCTGACCCGTCCCCGCATGAAGAAGCAGTTCGAGTCCGCCCGCCGCAGCTCCGTCCACGCCGACGCAGCAAATGTTACAGTTTGATTACTCCGCTTGACACGCCACCCCGGCCCATGGTATGATGGGTTCACGGCTACCACCTTCGTGAAGATGAAGGATCGACGCTCTATTGGCGAAGCTAGTTGCCGCTAGCGACGCTAGGGGCGGTGGTGGAAACCCGGCTGGTCGGCGGCAATCGACCGAAGGGGGTGAGGTTCGACTCCTCGTAGCCGTGCTACACAACTGAAAGGATACCGATGGATTTGATTCCTCCCGGCATGACTCGTCGCCAGTTCTGGCAGACGATAGCGCTCATGTTCATTCCCGGCTTTGTCGCCGTGGCGATGATTATGATGGACTTGACAATCGACATAGGGTGAGATTAGGGGGCTTCGGCCCCCTTTTCTTGCGTTGCGGGGGCGTTCGTGCACCCTGGGCGAGTCCAGGCTTGGGCACCCTGCGCTGGGCTGGCCGGGGGTGGTGGCTAGGCTGCGGCTCGGCTTCGGCTGGGTGTCAGCTCCGGCACTCCGGTTTTTAGTTCATCCTAACTATGCGGCCAATGTTACAGTTTCGTGACTTGGCTTGACACCCCGCCCACCCGTATGAGATAATTGATTTAGATTCTTGACAACTGAAGAGAGGAGGTGAGACAGAATGTCGCTGGGCGACATGGAAGCCTACGAAGTGGAAGCGCTCCGTCTTGATGCAATCATTGAGATGGAGAACGACCTCGCAGAGCCTCACGACTGGGACTCGGATACCGAGTGGCAGGAGTTGATGGACGCCATTGACGAGATGTATCGTGTTACGCACGAACGCCGTTGATGAGGGCTTCAGTCTCAACTGGATAAGTTCCGGCGCTCGTCGGGGGCGTGGCAACAGAAACCCCGACACCAACCCTCGGGCTACGGCTCGGGGGTTTTCTTTTACCCCGAGACAGCCCAGGCAGGGGCGCTAAGGGCTGGGCTTTCCGGGGGTGGCCCCGTTGGGGTCGGCTGGCCGCTCTGCTGGGTGCCCGCCCGTTAGGCTGACCTAACATGGCTCGCACGAGCCCTTCTTCGGCGCTTGTTAGGTTGACCTAACTATGCCATCGCTCGCATAGATTGCACCTATCGCTAACAACTATCGGCTCAGGCTTGACCCACGACATGCACCGATGCTACGCTGAGGGTAGATTCTTGACAACTGAAGAGAGGAGGTGAGCAATGACTGACCTCGCCTATGCGCCCTATTTGCAGGACGCCATGGGATCGTTCGCAGAGGACCACGGCGATGCTGTGATCCGGTTCGTGATCGGCCTGTGCGACTACTGCGAAGGCCGTGGCACCGAAACCCTGCGGGGTATCGACGTAACCGACTGGGTGCGAGAAGATTCCGATTTTGCGGAGGCTTACGCACACGGCGACTACACCGATAGGTGCAGCGACTGCCAGGGCAATGGCCGATACTTCGTACTCAGTGATGAGGCCGACACGGCTGATGCCCGAAGCTACTACGACGAGTGGATGACCCAGGTTTGGGAAAACCACCGGCTGGAGCGGCAGGAGTGCGGCTACGCATGGTGACCTACTGATTTGCTCGGCGCTCCGGGGGTGCGTGGCAACAGAAACCCCCAACCATCCCACCGATGGGTCTACCGTCGGGGGGCTTTGCCCTACCCCGAACGAGTCCAGCCCTGGGGCTGCTACGGGCAACGGACACGACCCTGAAGCAGTCCAGGCTCCCGGCCCCCGGCTGGGCTTGCCCGGGGTGACGGCTCGGCATGCGGTTAGATTCCGCCACACCGCTAGCCGATTGTCAACCCCGCTGGCCGATCCGCCGCTTGTCAACCCGCCGAATGTTACAACTTCGTGACGTGGCTTGACCTACGAGGTACACCTATGCGATACTGGGGTGGGTTACTTTACAACTGAATAGAAGGGAGATGTCCCATGGACACCTTTACCGGCCCCCACGGCTGGATCGGGCAGACTCTGCACACCTCTACCGGTACCGTCAAGGTTACCGAGGCCGCTTACGCTAGCGGCAGCGCTTACCTGACGGCATGGGCTGAGGTCACCGATACGGCTGATGGACCCGCCTACGACGTAGACGGTAAGGCCATCCGCACTCTCATCATCGACGGACCCTTGAACGTCTTTATCGACGGTTTGGCTCCTGAGGGTGAGATCGACCTTAGCCTCTTCATGGTATGAGGTAGGCCCCCATCGGCTTCGGCTGGTGGGGGCTTTGTCGTACCCTGGGCGAGTCCAGCCCTTGGTGCCCTAGCCTGGACTGGCCGAGGCCCCCACCCCGGAGGGTGAGGGCGAGGGGTCAGCCGTGAATCTGCATGATCCCTTTGTCGTTGGCGAATCGGCGGGCGTCTGCCCAAGCGAACTCGCCGCTGAATCGTCGGAGCACTTGGCCGGTGCTGACGTTGGTGACTTGTGCCTTGAGGGCGTCGTCGTCAACTTCGACTTGGAAGTCTCCGATGTGGTAGTCGTACTGCATCATATGCTTGCCTCTCGGTTAGCTACGCCTCCACTCTGAAGGCGTGCCTTCATGGTAGCACGGGTGTGTGACACTTGTCAAGCAGGAATTGACTTGCGCATCGGTGCCGGTGTGTGCTACGATCAAGGCATGAACAACCACTACTACATAGGTATCAGGATGCTCGCTGATCGCATCGGCCTTGATCCCTGGGATGTGTCCATGGCGGACCTTCGCAGGTTCATGAGCATGCATGAGCGTGCGCCTGTGTCACGCTTCTGGTTCGGTAGCCCTTGCCGGTTCGTTCGGGCGATTGACGCTGCCGTTCATGTGTGGCTGCCTGCCGCTGTTGCGGAGCGCTTCCCTATGCTGGCTTGCTACTTGCGTTCGACTAGTCCCCGGTGGGGCCGGTCGTGGCGGGCGTGGTGAGGCGGCGGGTTCGGTGCGGCCTCGGCGTCGGGCGATGATGTGACGATGGCCCCTGCCGACTAGGGTCGGTGGGGGTGTCGTGCTG
>Ga0102963_1000048_pt1 | contig 44976 bp, 61 predicted proteins | sample SalPon2_C_H2O_MG_2_FD_84522 | JGI IMG/M metagenome (GOLD analysis project Ga0102963, IMG submission 84522) | Salt pond water microbial communities from South San Francisco under conditions of wetland restoration - Salt Pond MetaG SF2_C_H2O_MG | ecosystem: Environmental > Aquatic > Non-marine... | reverse complement strand
CTTTATCAAAATATTCATAAACTCGAACAGCCTCGTTATCAAATATTTTTCTTTTTCTGGGATCTTCGTCAGATATTTCTCTTACACCCTGATTGCGAATGGCATCATACAATCTTTTGTGTGCCGGCTTTGAAATGTCCGGGTTTTTCTGTACCATTTCTAAATATTCCAGAAAACTTCCTTCAAATTTCTTTTCCTTTGATTTCTTTCTTTGTTTTTTAATAATATCTAAAAAATTAGACGACATTGTTGGCTCCTTAAATTTCGTACGGTGCTTCGTCAAGCATTGTTATTAATCTTACATCAGATTGCCACAGTTGTTTACAATGTTCTAAAACATGTTCTGCGTATTGTATCTGTAAATCTCTTCCATCATGTTCGTGATGAAGAATAAGTGTGTTGTCTTTCTCTATTGATTCTACATAAATAACCGGGATTGAATTAGATCCTATCTGACCGATCAGGCTATTTTTAACGGTTTTCCATCCATCGATATCCGAAACTTCGTCGACGACTAAATCGTTAGATTCGTTCTTTGAATAAGAAAATAAATTTAACTCTTCACAATCTTCCTGTGTCAAGTACTGTCTAATAAAAGATTCATCATTATGAACTTCCCGAGCTATAAAGCACTCCCGCAAGCCGTGTCTCTCTTCTATCTTGTTGAATAAATGGAATCCCAAATGATACGGGTTAATTCTTCCAACATGAGGGCGGACAACTTGATTGTGGGATTTCAGAAAAGGAATATGGTATTTCTGAGGTAAATTTAATTCATGAAGAATCTTATAATGCCAGAAACAAGCCCATCCTTCGTTCATTATTTTTGTTCTGATCTGTGGCATAAAATAATAAGCTTCATCACGAACGATCGATATAATGTCTTTTTTCCACTCTGGCATATCAACTGCAAAATCTAGAATAAAACCCAAAATATCATATTCTTTGTATGGCGGTTTTTCCAGATCCTTTTTCTTGTTGGCTAGCTGATCAGCTTTATATTCCTCTTTAAGGGAAACAACATCTTTCGGGTGCCTAGGCACTTGATACGACAAAGCCTGACAAGCATCAATGACTTCTTCTACCTTTTCGATTCCAATCCATGGATCCTCTACATATTTTTGTATCCTCTTCTTTGCGTTTCTCATTCTCGGCACTACAGTGTCCGCTCTTGTGTATCCAAACATTCTATTATTTTTAAAGAAATCACTGTGACCTACACAATGAGCCATGATGAGTATCTGCAAATACAATTGATTTTCTCTCATGAGATATGAAATGCATGGATCCGAGTTAATAATTAATTCGTATGGAAGACCAGTCATCCCGTGTTGGTACTGTGAATGTTGAATTTCGAAAGATTTACCGTACGACCAATGGCCATAGTGAGTTGGCATGCCATGGTAGGACATGTTTCCGAGCATTTCATAGTAATCGCATGTCTCATATGTTATAGGATACCAATCTAGTCCGTGATTCTTAGCTAACTCGCAAATAGAGTCATCCCATTTTTCTAAATCTTTAAGATTCCAATCACTCATTTTTTGTTTATTCCTCTAATTTTATTAGGTTGTACAATGGATAGTACTCAAATTCAGCATCTAATGTATACACACATGTCATTAATGTTTGTTCCATCCTTTCAATGATACACCATTTTCCATTTTGCAAACTAAGTTTTTCATATATTCCTTCCCTCCATTCAGGTTGCTCCAGAACAATGCCCAAGATTTTAGACTCCTCATCGTAAATTGGCTTTCTTCTATAGTACCATCCAAACCTTACTAAATCTCTAGGCTTAACTGGATGATTTTCCAAAAAACTCCTTGAACGCCGGCCAGACGTCTTTTTTCGACGCAATGATTGCTGATTTGACTGAATGGACTTTTTCATAAAGTGCTCCTAGGGAGTTATCGGATTTGAGCCATGACATTGTTTCCATCGGGTCGATTTCGCAATAGCCATACAACTGACATATGTCTGCCAATTTTAAAGTAAGTTCGAGCGTTTTGTCATTGTCCGAAGACCAGTTATCACCGTCCGAGCAATGAAACGCGTATATGTTCCAAGCTGAAGGATCATATCTTTTGTTGATTGCTTCCAAAACATATTCTAAAGTAGGGGATACCATCGTTCCACCGCCGGTTCCTCTATTGAAAAATTTGTCTTCATCTACTTCATAGGGCCTAGTGTCGTGTGCTATAAACACTAAATCCGTTTTTTCGTATTTGGATCTGATAAAATGATATAGGAGGAAAAAGAAACTTCTTGCAAGATATTTTTTGTCTTTTGACATTGATCCAGAAACATCCATAATAAAGAATATGCATGCATTCGATATTGATTTTTCTGCTTTAGTTATATGTTTATATCTTAAATCAGATTCACGAAACGAAAACGGCTCACCCGGGTCTAGATTCGAAGATCGTTCAGCTGCTTTTTTTCTTCTAATTCTTTGTTTTGCAGTTTCTTTCTTAGAAAGTCTAGGTCTTATTCCTTGCGGTCTGTAACCTTTTCGCTTCCATTTTTCTGAAACTATCTGTTTAAGAGATTTTTTTTCTAAATCTGGAAGTTCTAGATCCGCAAATAGATAGTCTGCCAACTCTTCTAGTGTTACCTCGACGTCGTAATACTCTTCTCCGGGTTGGTTTCCCGGTTTATCCCCTTCTCCAGACTCTTTTTTCTTTTGGCCTTTTTTTAGAATTTGCCCCTTTTTTACATCATGATCAGCTGCAGCGCCAGTGCCGGAATTATTTGACCCGTATACGAATTTATATTCTTTAATTCCTTTTACCGGGATTTTTATTTTTTTCTTGCCGTCTTGACCTATGATAGACTCTTCAGCAACAATATCGTGAATGCCGTCTTTGATAGCTTCCTCGATTTTCTTTTTATGACGTCTTCTATCTGAGGCTGATCGATCTGCAACTGTCTTATGATGCGAGAATACACTTCCCATTGTTACTCCATTATCTTATATTGATAATTATATACCACAATGAGTAAATATATAAAATTATTTTAACAGATAATCTCTTGCCCAGGTAATTGCCGGTCGTAAATAGTCGTACGCCTGATCGATAAGTAAATCCGGACTTACGTATAAAGCCATTTGATGCTCTATTATTCCAGACTCTGGGTTTGGTTTTATTTTTGCCTGTTCGTTGCTTTGAGCTAAATAAATAGTCAGTCCTTCATACTCAATAAAAGGATAATTTTTGTACGGTAAAACAATAGAAGCTTCTTCTTCCAATTCTCTTAATGCGGCTTTTAAAGTATCTTCACTAGGCTCTATTGTTCCTTTAGGTATATCAAATATGCCGTCGTGTTTAGTTTGAAATTTCTGAGGGCCTACTAATCCTAAAAATTTAATTGGACCGTCTCTCGTAGAGTATATTATGAATCCGGCGCCAGCCATTTATTAAACTTCTCCCAAACAAATTTTGGCATGGAAAGATCTTTGATCACCCGCTCCTAGCATTCGAACGTACCATGCATCGTATTGGCCCTCCGGACCGTATTTTTCTGTCTTTGCAACTTCGATTGGAGAATTCTTGTTTTTTCTTATTAAGTTTGCAATCATCATTTTTTCGGAATCAGATCCATCATACACAGAAGGATGCTTTCCGAACCAGATAAAGTCTTTTTTGATTAATTGTTTGACTCTGGCAGGATCTTTTACGGCTGGAACTCCCGCCTTGAAAGCAACTGATGCTGCAGCGCCACTCATCTCTGCAAAATGTTTTCCATCTTTTAATCTAGATACTGTATCGGCTTTTGAAAAGGCTGCAGCTTTCTTAGTTCCATCTGTTGCAGATAGAGATAGCTTTTGGTAACCGGACTTGGGCTTCATACCTCTAATCACATCCGGCCATGGATCTTCATCGACGTCCCAGGCAAAAAATCCTGTATAGTCGTTTCTGTCCGATTGCGCCAAGTGATCTGGCTCTTGTATATCGGCGTTTGGCTGACCTAAAGATTTCATGTATGAGTAATTTATAGGTCTAAAGAATTCATCTCTCAAGTTAGGACCAATGTTTGGATCGAAAAAATGATTATATACATTTAAAGGCTGTCCCTTTTTGTATCCCGGTAGTGTTGAAAACGTTGGTATTGCACCAGTCATGTCAACTTCTTCGTTCATCAATACACGCCGGATAATTCTTCTTAATTTTTTTTCTGTTAAAAGCATAATAGTCCTCAAAATAACAATCACAATTAATTATGCGTCATTATTTTTTCTATCCCAAATAAATGAAAACGTGTAATATAAAACCGTAAGAGCTATATGCAACACAAACGCAAAATATGCAGATTTAATTATTGAACCTATATGTAGCCAGGTAATAAACGCAGTAGAGGATATTGATATAATCTTCCATGCCAATATCTTTTTCAATCTTTCTTCTTTATAATACATTTCTATCTCCTATAGTCGTCCGCCAATCTTTTCACATCTTGTAAATATGGTGTACTGACTTCCATTAAGATCGTAGGAGTGTTTGAGCCATTCTCTTCCAAAGAACCGAATCTGTGAATCTGACCTGGAGTAATATGATATGCAGTGCCTGGTCCCATAACAATATAATTGTCGTTGTCGTCTGATTCCCAAAGAGCCAAATGGCCAGACATAACATATATTGTCTCTTCCTTTACTTCGTGATACTGGAGACTAAGTCGATGACCGGGATTGATGTGTATAATTTTCCCAATATAATCTTTTGTCTCAGCCCAAATAATTTCGTGTCCCCAGGGTTTATCAATTTTTTTCATGGTTTTTTCTCCAATTAATCAACGTTTTTCCATCTCTAACAAGCACTCCGGAAAACGGTATCTCAAACAGTTCGCATATTTCTTCGCATTGGCTGATATATTCTATGGAATCTTCGTAAACCGTCACGTGCATGGGCTCAAAGGTATTGATAAGAGATCGATAACAATTCCTCTTGTCCGGGCTTCCAGAACACATCAAAAACATTTTATTAATAGGAATGTAAAAATCACTCATCCATTTTTTTGGACCAGCAATATTGTCCCTCCCCGTAACTAAAGCCACTATATACTGATCTCTTGAGGTATAGTATTTGAGCTTTTCCACCGTTCTGTCAATAGGCACTCCGCCGGTCGGATATGTCCGATATTCTCTAAAATCCATAGTCCATCTGGCAGGATTTTTTTCGTATACGCCAGTGGCGCGCCACTCAGAATATTCTCCTGGGGTCATGACCATTTGATTCATCGTCTTATTGTCGGCAATGTATACCTTAGCGTTTGGATTGTGACACAGAGTTTCATCAAAATCGAATATGATCAAATGTTTGTCATACTGCTCGAAATAATCAGCTGATTTATTCATTTCTATCACCGAGCACTCTGGCTCTGTCGATAAGTTCTGAGCTGCTTTGCACTTTTCCACCAGCTCCAACACCTGTAATAATCTCGCAGTTGATTTTTTGGCAAATGCTCCACTCGGGTATCGTTGACGCGTCAAATCTATCTCCACCTTTGGTAAAATATTTAGGTCTAAGTATCTCTATGGCGCCACAGACGGTTTGATCTCCGTCTGTTTCCCACGGGACAACAAAATCAACACCTTCTATCGCATTAATAATTTCCATTCTTTCTTCAAGGGGCATGAAGGCGTACCCTTTTTTTCTTATAAGAAAAGAGTCAGCATTAACAACGGCCACAACTAAGCCGGTCATTTGCCAGGGATGTATATCCTTATTTGAAGCCCTATCGTATGTTCCCTTTATGCATCTCACATGACCGATATGCAAGGGATCAAATCCACCAGAAGTCATATATATAGGTCTCTGGTTGCTTTTTTCACTGAGGAAAGTACGTAAGGTCTTTATGTCTGAAACTATAGCCATTTTTACTCCTTGATGACATTTGAAATTATTGTTGCAATATTTTTAAAATAATCGTAGTCAGCACCTTTTCTAGTCGTCATTGCTGCTGTTCCAATTCTTATTCCCGAAGTTTCTACAACAGATCTAGGATCGTTGGGAACCGTGTTTTTGTTACAGACTATGCCGTGCTTTTGTTCAAGTTCGTTGGCTACGTTCTTTCCGGTCTTTTCGTCAGTATGAATCAGTATAATGTGCGAATCAGTTCCGTTTGTCGACAATTGTACACTATGCTTGTGAAAAGTATGCACCATCACTTTTGCGTTGTCCAGGACTGCCTGCGAATATTCTCTGAAAGCCGGCTGAGTTGCTTCATAGAACGCCTGAGCTTTTCCAGCGATTTGATTCATGAGAGGGCCACCCTGCGTACCTGGAAAGACTGCGGAATTAATTTTTCTTCTATACTCCTCCTTGTTCCATAGTATCATTCCTCCCCGAGCACCTCTAAGCGTCTTGTGAGTAGTCGATGTTACAAAGTCCGCGTATGGTACTGGGTTTGGATAAACGTTTGCAGCTATCAAACCGCTGTAGTGCGCCATATCGACCAAAAGGTACGCGCCTATTTCGTCAGCGATGTGACGAAATGCTAGCCAGTCTATTTGTCTTGGATAAGCTGATGCGCCGGCAACGATTAACTTAGGTCTGACCTCTTTAGCTTTTTCTCGTACAACATCATAATCTAGCCAACCATTTTCACCAACATTGTAAAAGTGTGCATCAAACCATTGCCCGGAGAGATTTGCCCGGGATCCGTGTGACAAATGTCCTCCAGCAGTCAGATCCATTCCCAAAGTTCTGTCACCTGGTTTTAAAAAAGCTTTGTATATTGCTAGATTAGCGTTTGCACCAGAGTGAGGTTGAACGTTAGAAAATTTACAGCCATATAGTTCGCTTAGCAGACCGTTTGCATACTTTTCCAGCTCATCATAGTTTTCACATCCGTTGTAATACCTTTTACCGGGATAACCTTCAGCATACTTATTTGTAAACTTTGAACCCACAAAGCGACGTACGTGATCAGATGAAAAATTCTCTGATGCTATAAAATTATGCATTTCGTGCTGTCTGTTTGATTCAGCACGTAATATTTTAAGCAGTTTGTGGTCGATTGTTTTATTGTATGTTGTCATTTAAACTCCGGTTTTTTCTCATGAGAAACAAATATTCTATTAATGGCTCTTTGTGATTTTCTCTATCAATGTTTGCACCATCTTTTAAAACTGCTTTTGCATGAGAATTAATTTTATGATTTTTTGTATACAATTTAACCGATTTATAGCCGGAATCGTTGAAGACCTGCAACAAATCCTGTTTTGACATAAGCCCTTTATTCGAATATGAAAAAGCCAAATAATTTGTGTTAAATGACTTCATGTATTTGATTGTTGCCGGTATTACTATTTCCTTCACGTTATACTCTAATTCAGCCGTTCCAGGTTTTCCTTTAATCGAAAAAGGCTTGCCGGCTCTTCCCCATAACTTTGGTTTATTATTCATTATAATTGTGTTCCATAGATGGTAAAAAGCAGAATATCTTGTCGTGCCTGATATTGAAAGTTTTATATTGTTCGATCCGTAGGGTGGGTCGACATACACGATATCATACCGCGTGTCTTTGTCTAGATGAATAATGTTTTTTTGCAGCACAGTGTGACGATTTTTTTGTTTGCTGTCAATCGGTATCATTTCTAATCTAATTTTTTGTAATTTCGATGGTATCCAAGTTTTTAAGTATCCATTTACGTGGCCCATTGCGTTTGTAACTTTTACAGTTGCAAGCAAAAGACTTGTTAGTAACACAGATTTTTCAGCGCATGGTCGTGGATACATTTCGTCGATCCTATGCCTAATCATGTCAATCTTTTTTGCATTATAATCTATCCATGGACGACGACGCTTGTTTTCATCGACGGTACTGTTATCGTTATACGCACCGCCGTAATTTGCTGTATACCAACCATCAGTAACATCAAAATAGCTTTCATCTAGGTTGTTAAGCTCATCAATCTTTTTCTCTAGGCTTTTTTTGCAGTTTATATCAAGTAGATATGCCTCATTGATAACACGGGAATAAGCCTGCATATCGTTGGCAGTGACGTTGTAAAGATTGCGAAAGTGATGTGCGACTCTACCAGAACCCGAGAAAGCGTCAAGAAAACTACCGCCGCGAAGGTCAGTATAATCCTTGATTGAATCTTCGATAAAATCAAGCAAAGCTTTTTTTGAACCCATATATGGAATTGTTTTCATATCTGCCTTTTTATTACACATGGTTACCTCAAAGCTCTCTTAAAATCTTCTGGAAATACATCCTTGTTTTTTGAAAAGAAATAATCCCAACCGGCATCTAGGATATAAGTGATGGCATGATCTTCTTCGTTACGCACTGACCGTCCTACAGATTGTACAATTACTTTTGCTGTCTGTAAAGGATACCACCATTTCCATTTATTCATTCTTTTTTTGACTAGTTTATCGCCTAGATATGGGTAGGGTATCTTGCATATAATTTGAAACCTGCTTGCATCTCCCTTTAAATCGACGCCTTCAGTCATCGATGGGGATAGAAGAACTGTTGGGCGTGGATCAGATTGATGATATGCCAATACTTTATCGCGATCAGAAGAATCATGGGTTAGTAATCGATTTGATCTGATGTTGTCCTTAAGGTATTTTGCAATCTTATAAGAATGGCAATGAATAATTCCTTTTTCGTCTTTGTGTTGTTCTAAAATCGATTTAACAGCTTCGGCCATCACTGGAAGGTTTTTGTCGATAACACTAGCTCCCATCTTAGCTATTGGAAATGAATGTATTGGACGTTTAGATACATCAAAAGGACTCGGAATATGAATAAAAGCTGCGTCTTTTTCTGATATACCCAAGACCCTACAGAATGCTGATTTATTCATGATTGTGGCAGACATAAGAAAAATCTTATCAGCACGCTTAAATAAAAATTCTTCTGTATAAGGCGCAATGTCGATGGGTTTAAACTCGAATTTTTTACCATTAGGATTATCTGATATGTTCATGACCCAATTATCTTTGTCATACAACTGAATAAATCGATCCAGTTTTGACCAGTGGCCATCGATAGCTGCCCATTTTCTTTCTAATGCAACAAACTCGTCTAGACGGTTTTTTAAGCCCGTGTTTTCTAACGTTTTTGCCATTTGGCTTCTTACGGCCGTCAATTTAGGCATATATTCTGCTTTAATCCAGTTAAAAACCTGAAATTGTGTCTTAAGTGCTTTTGGTTTAAGTTTCAACATTTTCTTTGCAAAATACTCCGTGATTGAAACTTCGACAAACTTAGACATCTCTAATTCTATATTATGACACTCATCGATCACCATTATTTTTCTTGGAGGTAGATTACCAGCCAAGTTAATTTCAGTCAAAAAATACGGAAAGTTTGTCACACCGTGTTGACCGGCAATAAATTTGTTTTTATCGACTACGTAATGGCATCCACCAGAGCAAGACATTCTAAAATTTGGATCCTTACTGGCCTTTAACTCTCTCCTAGACTCCTGACATGTCTTGCTTTTATAATACTGACATCTGTAATTTCCAGATGATTTTAAAGATAGCATACCTTTGCTTTTAAAGTCTCTCATGTATTGTTCTTGGAGAATCTTTTGGGTAGTCAAATAATATGCTCCTTGGTTAAACACTGGATCTGTAGGGTTTGCATTTTCAGTCACGTGTTGGGCTATCGTAAAACCGATTGCACTTTTTCCAACCCCTGTGCCAGCTTCAACAATGACAAATCTTTTATCGTTCTTGAAAGATTCTAAAGCAAAATCGATTGCTTTAATTTGTTCTTCTCTAGGTTGGTTATATGGGAAATATTTTTTCCATTCGTTTATCATTTTGTCTCCTTTGCGTATGTTTTCGAAATTGATTTAAGTCGGCCTGGAGTCATCGCGATGACTTGCATATGAGGCAACCATTGATTTGGACCTAAGAAGACTTCACAACAGTCGACTTCTCTTCTATTTTTAACATGAGATATCACCAATCCGATGACCACGGTTGGCGGTTGCCCTACTTTTGGTATTGTTGCTTTGACAAGCGTCCCGATCGGAAATCTCTGTTTCATCTTCTTCATGCTTTTTTTCTCCAAACAGTTCTTTTTCTAGCCGCATCATCATTACTTTCAGGTCCATATATGTTCTTTGATTTGATCTTAGTATCTCGAACTCAGAAACCGGTTTAATTCCAGCAACACCTTTTCTAACAAAATCATTGTCCATCAACGTGGAATTAATTATGAAGTTCATTCTGTCTAGTAATTTCTCATATTCATTCATACCTTTCTCCTTCATTTATTAGATTTACATTACATTATACATTATACGAAGGCTGGTCGACTATTACAAATTAATATGGTTTTTTCCCGAACGCAAAGCAATCTCGCATATATGCTCGAGTCTTTCGATGTGTTCATATGCGTCCCAGGGATTTTGGGCAATTGCGCACACTCCATGGTTAGCTTGGGCTACAATGTCAAAATTAATTTTTGCTGGATATGCCGGCGCCTGCATGCTTGGATTGTTTGAAGACGTAAGCGCTTTATAGGTTGCGATCGCTAGTTCTTTTGATGTAACAGGCAACACAGGTACTGTTGGACCAACTCTAGTATACCTAGAAACCTCCGGAAAGTGATTGGCCAATGATTGCATGTCCCAACCGGCAAAACATGCAGCGATGATGTTTGTGGGATGAAGATGAACTACGACCTGGGTTTTATCTCTATTGAGCAGCTGCAGCTTATGATGCATTTCCAGCTCTCCGGATGGTACAGTGCCAGACGGAATTATAAGATCACCTTTTTTCATTTTAATCTTTATAATATGCTCCGGGTGGATGATAGTCTTTCGCCACCCGGATGGAGTTATATAAAGTGTATTTTTTCCAGCTTTACGTAACGATATATTACCATCCCTTGTTGTTATCCATCCTTTCTCGTATGCTCTTCGCATTACGTCGCCCATTGCTGTTAACATTTTTTCTCCTACAAACTGCTTACTGATAACTCTGGTCTATTTTGAGTTATACAAGTGTTCGGTGTCGACCAGTAGCCAGTGTGATACATGTCATTGCTAACCATGAAGGTTATTTCTCCATATCCGGTTTCTTGATCTTCTATTATCTTGTAAATTAAAGCCAGCAAGATCTCTTCCGTATCTAGTACAACTCCAGTCTCCTGCACGTACATCAGGTCTTCATCGCTCGTAATATACGTATATAAGGGAACATCAGGTCCTATCTGAACTAAATCTCCTACATTGTATTTTTGCGACATAACAAATTTTGTTTTCATGTTGTCCTCACTCTCCACCAACCTGATTCATTATCCATATGGTCTACGCATACTAGTCTAATATTCGAATCTACAACCATTTCGGTTTTTTCTTTACCGCAAAGCTTGCATGTTGAACGCGATTTTTTACAAATATCACTGACTTTTTCTCTGACTGGATTCAATAAATCATACTGTTCAGAGTTAATGTACATATCGCCATCCTCTAGATAGTGTTCTACGTAAATTGTTAGCATGTCAAATTTAAGTTTTATCTGAGAAAATCCTATGAATGTTTTGTTGCTGATATTATATTCGTCAAGCCAATCGACTAACTCTGTCAACAAATGCAACCATCCGTGTGGGATGCTAAGGCCTATGCATCTAGAAAACAATGGATGATTTTCATACAAATCATGAGCTTTAACTTTCATTTCTATATACCTCCTTAATAAAGCTAAATGGTATTCTACCAATCGTGCCATTTGATTTTAATATAAGTGCCATGGATCTTTTTAAATGTGTTGAGGGTGGTGGAACTAATCGATACTGCTCGATCACTAGACCAAATCTACATCCGGTCATGATAACAAAAGATTCATGAATCTCTACAAGGTCTCCAGCAGTAACGTAAGTGGCTTCATCTATTTTTTTCTTTTTCATTATTAATAATCTCGTCGATTATGAACATTGTTTGGTCAGGTCCCGTAGTGCTATAACCTTTTTCTCCTGCTAGAATATAAGCCTCGTAATCGTTTCCAACATATCGCTGGCACCTGTCGCCTACAAAATAAATAATATCGTTTTCATCAAAGTTCTTGAAGGCGTAAGTTTTATCCCAGCCCTTCGGATATATATCAAAGCTTGTCTCACCACCTAGCTTTACGTTAATGTTTTCCAGCCCATTTTGATTCAAAGACTGGCGTAAAATTTTAAACCATTGATTCCGCGTTTCATATCTTCTTTCAAACCTTGCCCAAGATTTTCTCTCAGAGTCCATGGCCGATCTTCCGATCGGGCACCAATTAATCGTTGAACCTCTATAAGATACAAAATTTCCGGTTAAAGGTAGTTCTGGATAAGTGTTAGCCATAGATGATTGTAGAGACAGTATAACTCTTATTAGCATGCTATAATTTTCTGCTCCAATCTCTGCTTTCATATCTAGTTCATATATAGGTTTGAAATCTGATCTTTTATATCTATAATATTTTGTGCCATTGCATGGTAAATAATGCACTTCAGTAAAATCAACTGGGCTTAGATCAAACATTGCATCACACTGTTGTTTCAAATAATCCATGTCACTGCCCGTGACAATACCAATTTCGAAATTATTTTTTTGTAATTCTGCTAATTTATCTGACATCTGGTAAGTCATTTTTTCTCTTGGCGGTGTTAATGTTCCATCCATGTCAAATAAAACTATTTTTTTCATTGGTATCTCCACTTTCTTTTATCATACTTAATTTTATATAACTGTACAAAAATTCATATTTCTTTGGGGAGAGACACTATGGATGTTAACAATTTAATAAAAAATATTCTGCTTTCGATCATTTTTGTCTTTTCTATTTCCTGCTGCGGTGCAGCTAAAAATAGATCAAACATGAATCCAGGCGCTACTTTTACCAACATTAAAGATAGTGTTTTTTTTATTTTTAGATCTGATTTTATATCCATGGAGGAAGGATCTGATTTATTATCTCAATCATCTGGAACTGGAACAACTATACGATCCGGAGAAAATTTTTCTGACATTTTAACTGCAGGGCATGTATGTATAGATTATTTTTTGTCCTTCTCAGATATTGGTTATAGCTACGAAATACTAGATTTTTACGGAAATGAAAGACCCGGGGAATTGATTGCATTGGATGAAGAATCTGATCTTTGCCTGATAAGAATATATTCAGAATCTCCAGCGATACCAATAACCAATGCAGAGATCATCTCAGGCGCGAGTGTACGCTACTCTGGATATCCTATGGGTCTTTATATGCCCGGCAATCTGCATCATTTTTCTGGATACTATTCTGGATCTGATCTTGTTGGATTTTCTATGTTTAGTCTAGCAGTTACCGGGGGAAGTTCGGGCAGTGCAATATTAAACGATGACGGAGAAATCGTTGGAGTAATTTCATCCGTCACCGAATCTTTTGCCCATCTTGTAATAGGGCCAGGAATAGAAAGGATAAAGACTTTTATTTTTCTGAGTTCATCATGCCAAAAATATTGTGTTGATAAATAGATTCTAAATATTCTTTTCTCTTCTTTTCTAATTGGTCTTCTCTGATAATTCCTACCCTTCTTTTACTTTCTATCAAAGAAATAGAGTCTGCTATAGTAACAACTTGCTGAAGTCCAGCAAATGGCCCGGCGAGAACATTATTGTTCTCGTCGACTACATACCAATTGCTTGAATTGCTTTTAACATTTTTAACCATTATTTATCCCCTTTCATTTTTATTTCGAAATCGCGGCCTGGTTTCGCGAATTGCAATGAACCGTCTGGTACAATAACCCAGCCTCTTTTAAGTTTATTGTGCCCATGAGTCTTTGGAGCAAAACCATCGGTTAACACAAGGTAGCCATCGAAGCGTTTTGAGTTTTTATTTGCATGGTCTTGCACGCACTGGAAGTCTGTACCTCCGCATCTTGTTCTGTCCAGCGCAACAGATGAACGATGTTTGATAGTGCGTTCGGAAGCCTCATCAACACTAGTGTCGAAATTAAACAGAGTAAACTCTACACGGTTTGCCAAGTTCTCAAGTTCGCCAGACAGCATCTCTAAATCACTGTCAGATACAGAACCTGACTGGTCCAAATAAACAGCTATTGAAGCGCGGTAGTTTCTTTGACTACCAGGATGGATGGCAGGATACTTACGGTTTAGTCGACGAACTGAAGATGTTCTATCTGCGCGCCTTGTCATTCCGCAGAACTGCTTAAGCACGGATTGCCATGGTATCTCTTTCGAAACCATTTTTCTCAACTTTCCCTGCATTTCAGCACCAATGGAACCCCATTTGTTTGTGCGGTTGCATTTATTAACGCCGTCTTCAACAGCTTTTTGTACTGCAGCTTTAACAGCGTCTCTTTGCTCATCGGATAGCTCATCCCAGCCTTCATGATTATCCATGGAACCACCTTCGCCAGACCCGGGAACGACTGTAACTGGATTACCATCCTTATCAACCAGGTTACCATTTTCATCAACCATGACATCGCCATCAGCGAGCGCTTGCTCTATAGACTTGCCGCCCATCTTTTCGGATGACTCAATAGCCTTTCGAACATCTTCATCTTCCATAAGCTGAGCAAAGTACCATTCTGAATATTCACCTTTTGGAAATGAAGCAATCTTTGAGCTAATCATCTCATATCGTTCAGCGGCCTTCGGACCCATTTGCTCTTTCTGCTCATCGGTCAAAGCTGTAAAGGCTTTGCCTGGAATAAGACCTCCTTCTGGAAGTTCAATCTCATCGATTAAAGAATTGATTGCTAGGTCAGTCGCATAATTCCAGATAATATGTGGCTCATGCCGGCGCTTTGTAGTGTGCTGATAGATAAGATGATAACATTCATGCTTTAACAATCCCATGATTTGGGCATTTGTTAAACCAGCCATAAAGCTGGGATTATACCAGAGATTCATTTCGCTATCCTGAATGAAAACACCAGCAGTTGGAATATTAGTAGTACATTTTTTCTTCATGATTCTGAAGATTTCGGCAAAGAATGGCTCTTTCCACATTAACCGAATGATGTATTCATCCAACTTAAAGTTGGCGACTTCTTCAGCTGACACTTCGCGTGAGACCAAAGCCTCATTTCCGGTTTCTTTCTTTGACATATTTACCCTCCGTTTGCTAGGTACATATTTAATTTATCCACTTTTTCTACGTCTTTCACAGATTTTACGAATTTATTTACATTTTTTATCAATGTTCTAGGACTGACCTCATCTAAATTGCCATCATAGTGTACACATATCAAATCCCAGTCTGGGTTTTGAGTGGAGCGGCGGACTACATCAACAACAATACCAAATTGCTTTGTTGATTTAATCATAACCAGGTCTCCTTTGTGTATTCTATCCATATATTAATCCTCAAAATCCGGGGGAGTTACTCCCCCGAATGATGTCAGCCTTACTTAAGCTGACGACTATTTTTTACAGCCTCAACAATCTTAGTACCAATCAATTTGTGCATAATCTGAATGTTTGCAATGTTCTGAGATTCTGTAATCTTGTTCCATTGGTCGACCATCATTTCGCCAGGAAGTGCTTCCATAAAGTCAGCAACTGCTTTTGCTTGCTTTTTGTTCCATTTGTTATTTTTGGAATGCTCAGCCACTTTTGCAATAACGCTGTTCATCATAGAAACCTGTGCTTTTTCAATGATTTCTTTTGAAACCTTACCGTCTAGAACGTCTTCTGCAGAGATTTGACGAGAGTAATTTTCCATGAAGGCACAGAATGCAATTGCAGCTTCGGTACCAATCATCCCCATCGAAAGAGCATAGACTCCATCTGGACGAGGTGAACCCGCAATAGAAGTAGGCTCAAGTTTCATATGACACAGTGCCTGATTGAGACGATCCCAAGATGCAGGGTTTGGACATACTGTACCAGGCTCTACAGTTGACGGATCGACGCGAAGATGAGAAGGGTTTTGACGAATAAAGTCAATAAGTACTGGGTCGACATTGTTGTCGCCGGCCCAAGCAATCCAATCTTCTGTAGATGGCTCGATGTCGGCAACCCAGAATCGACGAAGAAGAGCTGGATCCATTTCATTAACGTCATACTCAGAACCAAAGTTAATAGCAGCAATAACCCGAGTTTCCGGATGCAATCGATATGGATTACCATTCTTGTCATTGCCAAGTTCTCTGTCTAGAACAATCTGGAAGAACGCCTGCTGAACACCTGGAAGAGAACGGTTAAGTTCGTCAAGCATAAGAACGCATGGTTCACTGCAAGCACGTACAAACCATGATGGCATGCAGAATGTCATGATGCCGGTGTCTTTCATAGACTCAATATCTGGATAACCGCCAACATCACCTTCAGACATGGTAGAACCACGAACGTCGATGAATGGAAGTTTATGATGCTCAGCAATCTGGCGAGCAAGATGAGATTTACCAACTCCAGTTGGACCACGCATAAGAACTGCGATTGAAGCTGGAAGATTTGGAGCAACTACATTGAAAGTTGCAATAGTGATTGGATTTTTAGCTGACATACTGTCTCCTTGAAGTTGAACTGTAAGATTTCTTCTTACATATATAATTTAATCTTTTACGTAACCGGTTACACAAACTTTATTCACAAATTTTAATTTTTTTTGCCGGCCATTCCTCGATGTTAGTACCAACCAAAACATCTACCAGAATGCACTTTGATATTCTTTTGGGCTTTCCAGACGAATAATACTCATGAACATAGTCTTTTGTTGATAGAACAAGACCTATACGTCTGTCATCTTCAGCTTCATCAGCCATCTTAATCTGTGGTCTGCTTTTTATTTCCACCATATCGCCCTCTGAAAAGAAGTACTCTTTTTCGATAATCGTTTCTTCATCGTTTTCTTTTTCTATCATAGAATCCAGTTCAAAAGCAGCTTGACGCTTAATTCTGTTGTTTTCTTTTCTAGCCTCTCTTATAGATTTTCTGTATTCTCGGATTTGCTCTTTGGCACTTTCATCGATTACAGTCTTTGGTGGTTCTTCCGTACAAGCTTCTTCGGCCTCAGAAGACTTGATTAGTCTAAGCTGCTCTCTTAAGTAAGAACGATTTTTTCTTATCAGACGTTTCATGGTCACTCCATATTAAGATTAATGTACTTTTCCTAGGTACATATATAATATATCCAGTCTTTTATGGCGCCACACAAAATTTTCAAATTAAATCCAATCTAGATCGTCGTCTGAGTCATCGTCTTTCCTAGTTGTCGAATTCGTGTTTTCCGTTTTGGATTTTGGATCATCATCATCATCATTTGGGTCTTTTACATCTTTTGGTTTAACGTATGGATTACTGCTGACAGTTGTGTACTTTGAAAAATCTATAGATGATTTAGATTTGGGTTTTGAGGAATATGGTTTTGGACTGTCATCTCCTCCTAACATGATACTAGGCTGACCGGTTATAAATGCTTTGAACATGGCTAACAAGTCTTTTTCTATTAAATAATTAGATGCATCAGGTTCTCCCAGCCAATCTAGACATTGGACCCACCCTTTATCTTTATGCCACTTTTCTAGATAGCCAGAAATAGAGTAGCCAGAGTACTCCTCCTGCGCGTATTCATCATCATTGGGGTTTTTTCCGAACGCGGCAAGAAAATCACTTGCAGACATTTTTGTGATTCTTATACGAACGCGGCCAGTATCGACCTTTCCAAGGTAAGATAAGGAGTATCCCCACATTGACTCGAACGTCTTAGACTCTTCGTTTCCGCCAGTAGCTACCTCGTATAATTTTTTTACTGTATATTCTGCATTCACGCCTTTTAGCGACATATGTCCTCCGTATTATATCTACATTCTATTATACAGAAGCAAAACCGGATTTTACAGCATAAAATTTTCTTTTATGAGTTTTCTTATGGCTAGGCGCAATTTATAAGCTTCGTTCATTGTTTTCCTAGTAATTTTATCAACCTCCATGCGAGACCAATGCTGCGCTGATGACTCATCATTGAATATACGACGTGGTGTCGATAACTCTGGATTGCTGATACACTTAACTTCAGCTGACCATCTACCGTTGTCCATTGCGAACATCTCAACGTCGACATTTGTATTGTCCATCATGTCATAAGGTTTGTTGAAATACAGATTTCTTGTACTGTAGTTTCTTCCTATTTCTTCTTTGATACGCTTTAAACGACTAGAATTAGTAATCTTCATTTGTTATAACCGTGATTGCTGAAAGAGCAGAAATGCCGGCCGGGTATACTTTTGCTAGCATATCGACTGCTGCTTCTATATATCCTGGAACTGAATTTTCTAACCATTGAATCAATTTCTCACCTGCGCCTGAATGTTTTAAAAGGCTCTTTAAAGGGGATGCAACATCGGCAGCTAAATCAACAGCTTTATCGAACAAACTTTTCTTTTCATCGTTATCTGCCGTAATAAAGCCTTTGACCCAATCAACGACTGCCATTATAGTATCTGTCATTGTGTCTTTTAGTGCTTTAGCATCGTGCACTACATCTTTAATCCAGTCCGGAATCTTTTCGTAAAGGTCTATGAATGCTTTAAATGCATCGTCTGCAAAGTATGTTATCGCGTTTTGTACTACTGCATCGGCTCCTGGGATTGGAATAAAAACTCCGACTGCATCACCGATAGGTTTAGCTATTTTTGTTAAAAGATTTCGGAAAGCTTTTGTTATTTTTTCCATCCACTCTTCAAATGGTAACCCTAAATTTTCTAAAGTTTCTCCTATTCCAGAGATTGCTTCTTGTACTAGATCATATATATCTTGCGGTGTGTCTTCTAGTGTTGAAGAAAATATTTCTACAATAGTGTCTTTAAGTTCCATTATGTCTGAAAATATTCCTTTAATACTGACTAGCATATCTGCTGCACCGTATCCGAAAAACACCAAGTCATTAACCATTTCTGCAAAAACACCAGCACCCGCGCCTATCCCTAAGGATCCAATAGAAATTCCTCCTTCAAGTACAGCGCCGATTCCGGCTTGCAATACGTTGGACAGATTGTCCATAATAAAATCTTTAAGACTAAACTCTAAAAGAAGATCTCCTTCGCATACTACTGCAACATATGAGTCTATTTCGTCTATATTATAGTCGGACTTCCAAAAGGCTTCTGCTTTTCTTTCTAAAAGAGTACGTGTGTCTAGTAGGCCGTTTGAGCTACATAAATTATTTGCCAAACTGTATGAAATCATTGTTTTCTCCTTCACTACATTATAATTATACTGCTCAATCAATAAAATCTATTTCAATTTTAGTCCTGTCCACAATCCTATTACCGAATTTCTTACCATCTTATCTGTCAACATGTGCGGTATTTCCCACTTTAGCGGAAGTTCTTCTTTTGGTTGATGCATTGTAGTTGTTGTTCCGCCTCCGCCGAGTGGCCCACCGTTTTGCTGATTAATAACCACGGTTCTTTCCTGCTGCTTTATCCATCTTACAATCTTATCATCAGTTTGTGTTGATGTCGTAACTACTTGAGCATTCGAATCATACAAAGTCGACCTGACGACTAACTGGTTGTCATCAATCGTAACTATGGTTTCCATGTAATATTGAGAATTGGCAATAGTACAGCCCATAGGATCTCTTTTATAATTGCAGTCTGGCCAATGATACTTTATAGTTTTTTCGCTGTATACCATCATATCTAATCCAGCTAAAGATAATGGAACATAAATCCCTTGTTCGTTTAAGGCTTTTACGTTTCTAGGCGCGTATGAACCGGTATATGTGAACGATACGTCTTTGTCGATTACAGCTTCAATTTTTTGATCTGTACTTAAGTTTCTTATCTCTATTGGAGATACATAAACTTCGATATCACGGCTAGCAATAACCTCTATTTCTGCATCAGCAATTAGGTCGACCGGTTCTGCAAATAATAAATTAATTAAAAATAATAATGACATAAATTCTCCTTGTTTAAATATAATTATATAAAAAAATAAAAAATGCCCGGCTTAGCCGGGCATTTACCATCTGACATGAATCTAGATTTAATCTACCGTAATTCGTGTCCGACGGTTTTGCTGATTTTCTACAGGCACCGTAATATATAGAATACCAGCATCGTATCTTGCTGTGATACTATCTAGATTTGTGTTTTCTGGTAAAGCGAAATTTCGTTTAAACTCTGAATAAGACCATTCTCTTTGTCGAATGCTATCTTTTTCAAATTCAGTGTCTTCAATTTTACCATTTAACGAAACTGTCAAAGTTCCGTTTTCTACATCTAGATTAAAGTCCTCTCGGGCAAAACCAGGTACAGCCATTTCAATCGAGTAACCATCGTTCTCACGATAATACACATTTGCGCGCGGAACTGTCTGGTAAATATCGTTGCCACGTGTACGGTTAAATTGCCGCATAAAGGGCGTAAAAATAGAATCAAAATCAGTATAAACTGTGTTAGGAAATGTAGACCCAAAATAAGTTTTTGTAAGTAAATTAGACATATAAATTTTCTCCTGTCTTTTGTTTGACGTAACGTTCTTGCGAACAATTACATAATACAGCAGGCGATTTTATTGTACAAATTAATTTTTATTTTTATTTTGGCATCTTTTTACGTGCTTAGCCAGTTGTTCTAAGGAACGAGTAGCTCTATATCCATCATCTCTTTTGATATACTTGGATATCTCTTTAATCAGTAAATTAATTTTGTGATAATCTGATTCTTCCATTATTCACCAAACATATGTCGAAGCAAAGAGTATCTGTGTTTATATGATTCCGACAGCGACTTAAGTCCTAAGACGGCCATAAACTGATCAAGCTTAGTCATTCCACCCACAAAATGAGCTGCTATAATCTTTGCTTCTGGATCGGTGACAGCCTGTTCTAATATATATCTAAAATCTGAAGCGTGGAAATCTATTGGATTTTTTTTGGGATTGAGAACAGAAGGCATTGTCTTTGCATACTTTGAGTTCATGAGATCATGCATGTACTGTGTATCATGTTCGATTGCCGGTGCTGCATTAGCCACCGGATCTGGTACTATAAGATCCGGACTGGCTTTTGAAAGCGCATACGAAAATCTTTTGGAGTCATTACCTTTAACGCTCGAACCTAGATAAACTGTTGTTCCAGGCTCGTATGGTGTTCCTTCATAGTTTTTTTCTGGATTAGCCGGCATTACTGAATCATATGCAATAGACACAGGACTTGGAGACGGACTAATTTTTACCTCAACATTTGGCTTTCCAGCTAAAAGTATTTCCCACATTGCTTTAGACATGTCGGCCGTCACAGTTTTTCCTGCGATTGTTCTCTGAGACTTTGCAGATTTAGGATCCGATATATAAACTATGACTTTGTCAGCTAGCCTCAGATAATGATCGACCATTCCAACGTGACCAATATGAGGTGGTTTAAATGCACCCGGAATAACTGCTACTGAATCAAAATCTTGCATACCTATTGCTTCGTATAGCATTTCCATCTCCCTGAAATTGTATTTACTTTCAGTCATGTCGACTATTTCATTGGCTTGAAGTGCTGGTGCTGGAAGTCTTTTTGCTCGACCAATAATCTGGTTTGCCATGGCAAAGGACCCGGTTAATTTAACTAGATTTTGAGATCCGGGTGGATATTCGAAAATAATTCCCTCTAACGAAGATGCAATGTTTTCAACAGATCCCAATTTTTCTAACTGTCTTTCTAGCATGTCGCCTATTTTTTCTGCGTTATCGCCCTCATAGCTTTGCAATGCTTCAACTGAACTATTTAAAACGTTTCTCAATCGTTTAACTTCAGCACCTGTATCAGCCACAAAGAACGACTCTAAGCCGCGAAGTATCTCGATCGCGTAATCCGATATAGCCAAAGCCAATGGGGCAACTGCAGTTCCGATAAACTTCTTTGCTTTGGAGACACTACCAATCTCAGTTACCAAAGCCTTTTGATCTTTATTAAGACCTGACTTAATGGACCTTAGATCCGGAAGGTCTTTTGTTTTTGCACCTTCTGATATTAATTTTATTCTTTGCAGTAGCATATCAGAGTTAGCTTTTGGCAATCCAATGCCGTATTCATTGTTATACTTTTTTAGCACCATAGAAAACACTTTTTGATCATCTTGGTATCCCAATCCGTCGATCTCCATAAAAGCATTTTGCAAAACCGTACCATCTTCGAGCTTTTTAAGCTGCACGTACTTTGGGCCAAACAATTGCCATTCTTGCGCATCCTCAGATTTTATGCTATCTTCTAATGATTGAACTATTGCATCAAACTCCGGTGATCCAATCATGAAAATGTCTGTTTGCTCAACTTTTCCGGAAACAATCGATAACTCTTTAAGGTTATGAATAACGACGTAATTTCCATCGTATAGTATTAAGTTCTCGTTTTCCGGATACATGATTTCGCAATTACAGAACCTATAGGTACCGGGTTGTGTAGTTTTAAAAGCATCTTGGCCTTCTGGAGAAAGACTTTCTACAGCTGATTTGATTTTTTCGAAACCTTTAATAAAAGCATCTTCTGCGGGGTGGCCTTTCCACATAGCTCTATATTCTGACTCTGGTATCCCTCCTTTTTTAATGTGACCATCATTTCTAGCGCACATTACTCCTTGAGGGGTCCATCTGAAATGTATGTTTTGCCCATCAACTTTTTCGATTGGTGAAATTTCTGCGGTAGCTACCTGTGTCAAGAAAGACTTAATGTCTCCAAAGGTTAACCAAGTGTTCTCATGTAAGTGCGCCATATGGCCGCCAGCACCACCCATATCAATCTCCTTTTGTTTACTATAATTATACTGTATTAGTTGTACTTCTATAATATAATTTACGTACAATAATTTTACACAAATTATTTCTCTTTTTGTTTATCACTTCCGCTTTCACTAGCGTACTTTACACCCATGATAGTTCCTATAATTGAAAAAGAGTTTGTTAGCAAGATTCCAAGAAGGTTAGACCAAGTATTGCCTATTAAAGTAGTATCTGGACCGCTGCCCTTAGCAAAGAGCGCCACAATATAAAGTATTGTCGTTGTAATACCTACTGCCATAATAACCCATAGTGCAACTTTTACAATGTTTCCGATAAGCTCGAATTGGGTTTTACGCTGCAACAAATCCAAATCTTCAAGCGCGTGCTTCTGAGCTTCCTCAGCTTTTACTAACGCCTGTTTAATTTCTTGCATTAGGCTTTCATTTTCCGCAGCCTTTTCTTCCAGGAGAATAGTTTTATTTTCCAAGTCCTTGTTCTGTTGTTGAACCTGCCTAGTAATCTTTAACCTTTGCCTTCTCGCCTCTTTATCCGCTTTTATGGCGTTTTCAATATACTCTTTAAAAGAATCTGACTGAGGCTCTAGTAGTTTAACGATATTGCCTTCTAATTGTACGCCTCTTTCCTCTAAAAGATTTATAAAACCCTGTTCAGTCTCTTTAGTTAGTTTCATCTATACACTTTAAAAGTGTTTGTTCTATTTTTGTATCCTTGATAGTCTTCTTTAAAGGACTCAAGTCTAGGCTCAATATCGTCGGATTTTACTATCCAAAATTGAGCTCCGGCCAATTTTGACTTTTCAATTTCAGATTGATCCGCAGAAGAAGATATGATTCCTACTACTACACCATTACCGTACTCATAATTAATTTTTTTTATAAGTTCTATACCATCAAAAGATGATCCGATAATATTTAAGTCGACAAAAACGCATTCTGGTTTTCCCTTAGGGTTTGTCTGCCATTCACTAAATAATTTCGCAGCAGCATCAGAGGAAGTAAGGCTTCTCAGGTCTAAAGTAATATCTAGAAGACTGCATGCATCTTCAAAAACTAAGTGAAATAAATTTTCGTCATCAACTAATAGAATTGATCTGATCATTGACCGCTCCATGGGTTTATGTGCTTTACTTCTATAAATATGCACTATAGCATTATGTTACTTCTTTATTTCCCTAATTAGCGTACAGTCAGACAAGTGGTTGTCATTAATCCTTATGAGAATCTTTGTTCCTTCTGGCTGATCGGAAACAAACATGTCAAACCCATGCTCATTAAATATGGCAACAGAAATATTTAAACCCAAACCGGTACCTGACTCTTCTTGGTTTTCTTTTCTTGCATAAGGCTTACACAATATTTCGAACTCTTTTTGAGTTAAGCCTCTTCCGTTATCGATTATAGCGATATGAGATTCATCTTCCATAGTAATGGCAACCATTTTAAATTCAGAATCATTATATTTTAGTCCATTTCTCACTAAGTTATCGACAGCAGTACAAAATAAAGCTTCGTTAACTTTTACTTCAGGCAATATTCCGATTGCAACCTGGTCAGAATAAGCAGTCTTACACAGATAGTCTTTTAGAATGTTGTCAAGCTTACAATACTCTGTTTCCATTTCTGCGTCTTTCTTAACCAGATTTGTAAATTCATATACGCCTTTATAGACTCTCTGAGCATGGAGCAGACCTTCTTTTATAAGTTTCAAAGAAGATTCTATCTTTAGATTCTTTATATGATCTTTACTAATTCTTCTCTCTAGTCCCTTTATTCCTCTAGGAATATATGTATTAATTCCGGAATGCATATCGTGTCTCAAGATTTTTGCTGCATGTTCAAGATATACGTTTTTGTGCTGCAACTCTTGTTGGGCCAAATACTCTTCAGAAATATCGCTTGCTATTTTTATTACTTGGTATACAGCGCCAGAACCATTTCTTATCGGGCTATAAGTTGCATAACACCAATAGTCTGATCCATCTTTTTTTCGACGACGGAACTTATCTCTAGTGAATATTCCTCTATTCAAATCTTTCCAAAATTTTCTATGCTCTTTCGATCGACCAAAATCTCTAGGCACAAGATTTCCATGTGGCATGCCCACCAACTCTTCTTTAGTATAGCCAGTAGCCTCGCAAAAATTTTGGTTAGCAGATATGACGATTCCTTTATTATTAAATATTGCTACCATGCTAGAAGCATTGATGGCGCTTAACTTATCGTCATATATTTGTTTTTTGGATTTGATCGTATAGAAAAAATCTAAAGCAAAGCATATAAATGGTGGAGTGAATAGAACAATACAGACGTATCCAAAAAGTGCCGCGTCGTAAGAAGGGAACATGAACCCAAATACTACCATAGTCTGCACTATGAAAAAACTTACCATTATCAACAATGATAGGGCCAAGCATATTTTAGAACGCTGAGTCATAACTAATCTTCTTGTATCATTTGAATACCTATATCCAACTTGACTTCATCGCCAATCAACAAGGTATTTTTACCACCAGCAACGTTAAAATCTAATTGCCAGTCAGATCTTTTTATTTTCCCTTCCAGATCAAAGCCATACTTTGTTTGACCATAATTGTCTACATCTGAACCGTTAAAAGTCCCGGTTAAGACAACGGGTTTTGTAGTTCCTTTTATTGTCAAGTTTCCAAATATGCTGTATTCTCCATCTTCTTTGGCAACTACAGACGTTGACTTAAAAATCATTTTTGGATACTTTTCTACATTAAAAAAATCTGATGATCTTAGGTGATCGTCTCTATCTTTAATGGACGTATAAATACTTCCGGTATCAATGATACACTCTATTTTTGCTTTACTAAAATCATTTGATTCAGATTCCATCCAGGCATCGTATGAATTAAATTTTCCCTTTACAGTGGATATCATCAAGTGCTTAATTTTAAATTCAATATCAGAATGCATTGGGTCAATAACGTATCTAGGCATTTTTACTCCATTGTTAATTTTTGAGAATTATACGTATAGCTGTGCCATTTGTTAAACGATCTACTTTCACGCGAAAGCCATGCTCTATTAAAATAGCGTTGGCAATATTTATCCCCAATCCAGTAATTTGATTGATGTTATTTACTTCTTCTCGTAAAAAAGGCATTGTTTGAATGTCGTATTGCTGCTGCGTTAAGCCTATTCCATTATCTTCGATCGTAATTTCGTTTTCGTAACTTTTGTATATTCTCACTTTTCTATAAGGTCCAGAAGAATTATAAGCAATGCCATTTTTAACAAAGTTTTCCACAGCCGTGCAGAACAGTGAGCGATTTATAAAAAGCTTACCACAGTCTTCTATTTCTACCATGTGACTATAAGCATTAGTGCTTAAATGTTGCGTAAGCACTTCTTTTATGTCTAGCTCTTCTTTCTCTATTTGGCCTCGATCTTTTACTAAATTAGTAAAAGCATATACGCCCTGATAAACTCTTTGTGCGTGATTTAATCCTTCTTGCAATAACCTAATGCTTAGTCCAAGCTTATGCTTTTCGATGGTCTCTTCTGGGAGCTTATCTAGTAATGACTTGAGGCCTCGAGGAATGTAAGTGTTAATTCCTGAGTGCATATCGTGTCTAATAATTCTAGCCGCATGTTCGAGATATATACTTTTCTGCTGTAGCATTTCCTTCGCCCTAATTTGCTCGGTAACTTCTTGGTTTAACCTGTGATAATCTTTTATCCACTTATCATAACCAACATTGTCACCAGGCATAAAAACACCTACCCTATAATGGGTTGGAACTTTAAGGCCATCATCATTTTTAAGAAACATAGACGTAAGAAAAATACTGGTTAATCTTAGTCTATCATACTCATTAATTATTTTGCCTTCAATTTGCAAACTATCTTCTTCGGCATACAAGAATCTAGGACATTTTTTAAACTGCTCCCATGCAATCGGATCAAATTTATCCGTAATGTCCCATGATAAACTAAACCATTCACCTTTCTTGGCCTTCATTCACATTCTCCAACTAGTGTTTTCTAGTAATAATTATGAAGGAAATTTATAAAGAAAGAATAATGCTCCTAATTAATTTTCTCACTTTAGATTCTATTAACTCTTGTCCACCATCGGGCAATATGCAGATCGCACTATACTTGACGTCAGTTGACATTTCTTCATTGAAGGCTTCAACGACGTCCCTCAGCATTTTGATATTTTTTCTACAATCCTCATATACGATTACCTGATCATAATCATACATTAGAAGCTTCCTCGATAACCATGGCGCTTTCCCAGCAGATCCTGCTGTTGCAACGACTTCTGGAACTCTTATTGGGAAAGACTTGAGAAATTCAGACACCGGTTGGCCTTCAGCTCGAGCCGTTACAATGAAAACGTTTTCAATACCGTAACGATCGATTGCTCCTTGCATTTCTATAACCGTGTTGTCTATTAATGTCCCGGAAGCTCGTGTGAACTCAGAAAAATCTAGCTCATCCCCAGGAGAATAACGGTACTTTGCAAATTCTCTACTGTCTAGACGGTCAATCTGACCATTAGAACGAATAACCCTGACGTGGCTATCTGTCATTGCCAGGGTATCATCGAAGTCAAAAATATAAAGCGTCGTCATAAATATTTCTCTACGCTAGAAGGGCAATCTCATAAGCATATGCGATAAACTCAGGGTTATCATTTACTTCTAGAATATCCTGTTTATGTCGTCTAAGTAATTGTAGTTCCTGTGCGCCGAGCGCACTACGATAACATTCTTCAACCGACATGCCGTCTTGATAACAAGGCCAAATTACGGTTTGCAAAAAATTTCTCAGAGACCGAAACCGACTAAATTCAGGCGCTAGCGCTTCCTTTATAATTCTTCTTATTTGTCTTTTAGTAATTTTCATTATCAGCCCTATACGCAAACTTCGAAGGCCGTAAGCCTAAATCAAACGGGTGTGTTCCTTCGGCGGCATGTACACTAATCTCATAATCAATTTCGTCCATGACAACCTTAAGATCTTTTTCAATATAATCCACTTCCCAACGTGGTTTACCACCTCCGGGTCTTATTACTCTAAGTCGGCCTCGATCTGGGCCGCTAGGATCTCCCATGGTTCTTAAATACCAATAAAAGTAAAATGTTCCATACTCATACTTTACATCAACATAGTATCCGAGATCTTTTGAACCACCCTGAATAGTGATAGGCATATGGAACAATGCAGATCCCCTGGTGTCACCAGCCCGGGCTGACTTTTTCTTATATCCACGCTCCTGGAAATAATCTGCAATTTCTGTAAAAGGAAAAGGTGTGTTTGAATACATTTCTTTAATCAGGCCTTGCCCTTTTAGCCTAGAATATTCTTCTCTAATGATTCTTCTAAGCTGACTTCTTGTAATTTTCATGGCGCCTCCTTAGAATGATGCCATTGCTTCTTCTATTTCTTCTTCGGAAGCCCCGGGGAATGCTTGCCTTAATTTTGACATGACATAGTCTGGATCGTTAATATCAACAAGGCTGTCATAATATTCAGGCATTCGATCATCATCCATTTCGTAAGCACCCATATCCTGATCGGCTTGCATCACTAAATCATCTAAATACATGATCATATCATCTACACGGTTTTGATCGTATTGTTCTTTGATCAGACCACGGCGGGATAGGCGTAAGTACTCTTCCTTAATAATTCTTTTAAGTTGTCTTTTTGATATTTTCATTTTTCTTTCCTTAATAAAGCGGTCTTTTAGATAATCTCATTTTCAAAACGCCGCACCATTAATTCTTATTTCCCAACCGATGAATCCATCCAGAGATCTGGTCCTCCACATCCGATGGTCTCCTTCATTTCCAAGCCGATAACCCTTTGTTGCTTTTTTCCATTCTTTTTCAATCGCATCAGAAAGGCCTTCGTCTACACCGGAAATACTCCATTGGTGATTGAATACGTCTTGGCCTTGCCACTTCCAATTTGCCTTTCCGGGACCAGGATAATAACCGGATTTTACGTAACCCAGGGATTTTGCTAATTCCAAACCTTGATTTATTGAATCCGGATCCTTCGTACATAATAGTGTTGCGATCTTTGCATAGTGTCCAAGATTTTCCAAGATCAGTCCTCTGCTTTTTAGTCGAGTATACTCTTCTCGAATAATTCTTTTCAATTGTCTTTTAGATATTTTCATTTTTCTTTCCTTAATAAAGTGGTGGAGCCGGCGGGAGTCGAACCCGCGTCCGCAGTAGTCTTAATTCGTGTCATTCACACGCATAGTTAATTATGTCGTTAATTAACAAACTAGCCAAAATATTTTCCACCAACCTTCTTTTGGCTGAAGATTCCACCCGATACCACCGGGATAACCATTGTGGTCATGATATATCGCCTCGACTAACTGGCTAACCTCTTGTTTCACACCGGAAGAGATACCGGCGTCGATTACGCTGCTTGAGCTACTTCGAAATAATTGTTATTATTGGCAATTATAGTTTTTTGAACTGTCAAGGTCGTATCTTACCTGCATGCACACTCCTCTTGATTCTACCCCGTCGAAACCATTGCGGCCCCTTATTCACTTACATTTGTGGTTCAATTTAATTATACTAAGACCTAAGTAAATTTACAATTAATCTTCTTTAGGAGGCGCATATACTAGGTACAATTACAGCTTTTCCAGTTCTTTTTCTATTAATTCACCCAACATAGAAAGGGAACTGATGCCTGCTTTTTTCTTTACGTTTGGTACATAGTATATATCAAACCCGGCACCTACCAGTTCAAGGAAATAAGACACGCAATCATCAATTTCAGCATATTGTAATTCCTCAGCATTGTCTTCATATCCATAAGTCATATCTAAATGCTCAGCAAACTGCTCGGCAAATACGTTTAAATTTAAAACGATTGCACTGATACTCCAATTATCAACAAAAGACTCGATGTAATTTTCTCCGGATTGCCGCCAATTAAAACCGTCAGGTTTGTTACTAAGGGCTTCGATCCTATGCGGCTGCATTATCTTGGATTTACCATGTGCCAACATAAACTCAGGGTCTGGCTCGTGATGCATTGACTCACCGGGATGTCTATTAAAACCGCTACTTCTTCTAACGCCTCCCACAGGAGGAACATCTACTTGAGAAAAGACAGTCGAATATACATCACCACTATACATCGAAGTCACAACTCCTGACAACTTAAAGCCAATCGGGGATGTTTTATGAAGAGTATTCCAACCATCTAGGCTGGATTGATTCCTAGGTATTGCAATTGCGGCTATTTCATCACGTGACGATGCGTTTATATATGATGCCGTCATTCTTTTCAAATTCTCAAGAGGACCTAGTTGTTTGCTGTCACCTGTAAAAGCACCAAAAAAATGATAAAAGTCCCATTCGTTCTTGTAAGGCTGGAAATATTTCATGAAAGTTGTTTTTAAATTTTTAACTTTTTTAACAGCTTCTCTTTCTTCTGGTCTCATTGTTAATAATTTTTGTTCTCTTGCTAAATGATCTATTTTGCGTTCAAGTAGTTCAAAAATAACAAATTTTAATACAAAACCAGTAAGATTATGAAGGTTAGGAGTGTTTCGAGACAGTCTAGAAGGATCAATATAGTTTGTCCAATGGTAAGTATTTCCGTTGATAAATGCTTCTTTAAAAGTCTGCCCCGACCAGTCAGCATCCCATTTGTATTCTGACATATCATATGACCAATTATCTCCAAAAATACTTTTCATAAACGTGGCTTCATTGTTAGATCGAAAATATGTCCCGGGACCAACGTCTTTAAAGAATGCTTTCATGATGTCTTGCATAGACCACTTAACAAGATTGTCCTCAATTCCGCCACGCGTCCATTCTCGAAGGTTACTTACAAATTGATCGGTTTCAGTTCTTGAGAAAACCCCTTTGACTTTACTACGCCATTCCTTGAATATTCTTTCATATGCTCTTGACTTTCCGGAATCAATATATTCTAGAATATCTTTTTTAAAATTTTCACTCTTATAATCATCTAACGTATAAGATTTAGTATTCAAAGATTCAAGTATGATTTTTTTAATAATTCGTCTTAAATGTAATTTGGCTATACTCATTATGACTCTCCTTAAAGTGGTGGGGCCGGCGGGAGTCGAAACCATTGCGGCCCCTTGTTCACTTAATTAAAATCGTTCCATTGCATCACGAATCTCATCCTCAGTTGCATCAGGGAAAGCATCTCTTAGTTTGCTTTCAACTCCGTATCCATCATAATCATATTCTTCTGAATTTTCCATGAGGTCATCTAGAAACATGATCATGTCGGCAACTCTTTCTTCGTCATTGATAGACTCTGTTATTACTCTGCGAACTATTTGTCGTAGTTTTGGTATTGTCGTTTTCATTGTTTGCTCCTTAGCAGCAAGATTCACATGCGCATGAACAGCGTTCGCAGCACTTACATTTTTTATTAGTCATGTTAGTCATGGATTTCTCCTATTGGTTGTTTTTGGTATCTTATATAACTATCTGTCTGACCCGAAAAAACCACTCCAATCTCGTGGCCTATACATTTCTGCTCCACCGACTTCTATTGCATGATCTTTTCTTCCGCCGTATTTTTCTGTGTAGAAAGCATCTTGTTTTGAAATAGGATCCACAGCAGGACACACAGCTACGTAAGTTGCGTATGGAAACATCTCTTGTGTTTCTTCGTATGCAGAACCGTCAGATGACAACTGCAAAGATGCAACAAGAACAGTGTGGCCTCTTTTGAAAAGCTGTACTGCTGCATTGCCAGAGCCGGGTATCATGAAAGCTTCGTCTATAGCAACCACAGAAGGAGTACCACCATAAATAGAAGACACAATCCTTTGTATATCATCTCCATGTTCAACACGAATAGCTTCCTGCTTCTGCCCAGTATGAGAAACAATAGAATCGGCTTCATATCTTTCATCTACTTTCGGTTTGAACAGGAGAGCTTCTTCGCCCATATACGAATACCGTTCTATTTGCGATAACATTCTTGTAGTCTTACCACCGAACATGGGACCTACGTACATTCTGAATTCGTGTTTCATTTTTCCTCATATGATTATACTTTAAAGTACAAGATCCTAGGCAGATTTACAACGTTTTTATCTACTCTAACAATTTCTTTCCAATGTATCCTAACAGCTGCAAAATAAAATTATGTATCAAGTCTTTATAGCGCCAGGCGTTGGGGCCTTTGCCAAGCTCTCGACTGTCGATATATGCTTGAATAATATCTTTTATTTCTTTTTTTGATGTATTTGGGACCCCAAACTTTCCAAAACGTTCGGCAAAGTCGGCCGCTTTATCTTCGACGCTGTTTAAATCTTCGTCAGGTATACCTTGGACCACTTCTATAAAATCGATTGCCAATCTACGATACTGATCTCCTTTTTTGGCGTTAAAGTCAGCAGGGGTTTTAAATTTATGGCGTGATTTCGAACTTAAACTCTGTATTACTGTTGCCGTTTTTTTAATATCTTCATCTAACAATGCAAAAAACAGCTGTTTTGCGGCCGCGTGATCATCGTTTGTTAACCGGTGTGTATAGGCTTCGTCGACTGTAACCTCCTTATTAGAAGTACCAATTAAATATAGGGTATAAAGCATACCAGCTGTGTGTGTCACAAACTCAGCGTCATATTCGTTCTTTAATTTTTCCCACACGTAACCATTGGCGCGCTTATACCATGCGACTCCTATGTTACCAATACCCTTTTCCACTCTTCCTTCTCTTCCCCCAACCGTCCTCAACCGGGTGCGTTCATATGCAGGAGATTGTTTTAATGATTTTGATATAATGATGTGCAGGTCTAATTCACTAAAAAATCTATCTATTATATCCTTTGAAATTAATTTAGACTCAGATTCTGAAAGATCTTTTGTCAATTGGGCAGTCAACAGTTCGGTTCGTGTTAACCATTCCTTAGGGATTTGTGCGCGCAGATAATGGGAGTTGCTAGCCGGCATAAACAAATCTAATGTCTTTGAATAAAATATAACCTCGGGAAATGACGTACGAATAAGCGTTTTTTTCATTTTATCTGATAATTTACCGCCCTTATTTTTAAGAAACGCTTCCATTTTCTTGATATTTCCTTGCCGGAGATTGCGATCTTGTCCGGTGCCTGTCTTAGCGTATTTCTCTAAAGCCTTAGGCTTCGTGATGTCTTTTGGTCCAAAGCCTAGGCTAGCATGGCCCTGGTTTGATGTATCGAATCTGTCCTGATGACTTGCGATCGCTAAGTCAGATATTAAATCTGCTAAAAACAGCCGATACTTTCTTGTGACAGACTTTTTCTTTTTAGGGCTGCTATAACGAGCAACCTGTGCTGCTCTTTCATCTGGGTCTTTTTTAGCTGAAGGCATCGATGTTAAATAATTGTCCGACATATATGTTAGGATATCCTCGGCAAAGGTAGCACGTATGTCTTTTTTGGCTTCTACCGTATAGACTAGTGGTGTACTTTTTCTTATGGAATCTGGAACGTACATATTTCGCGCTAAGCGTAAACCTAATTTTAAACTAGTTAACCAATTTTCAGACACCTTAAACGCTGCAGAATTTATACCTGCCAATTTAACTTCATCACCAGTTATAGCTCCCATGTCTCTTAAAACACTCGACAGTATTTTTACATGCTGTTGTTTTGGCCTTTTTTCTTTTGCCAGACCTATAACCTCGGAGTCTGTACTAGTTCGAAGTCTGTCAGTGTAACCATATGGATGAAGAGGGTGCGATGTATTTAAAATATCGTCTGAGTCTGCTTTAATCTGATTAGTATGTGAAACCGGCGTATCGTATACGGCATGCTGGATTAAATGCTGCAACTCATGAATATATGTTGCGTTTTTTGCAATCTCTGCTTTAAGTCCGGCAGTAACAAAATTTAAATTATTCTTGGCGGCGATTTTTTTGCCCGGCTTAAGTTCCTCGAGGTATAAAAGTCTCTCCAGCTTTGGGCCAAACGCGTCGTCTAAATTACTCCACATTTTTGAATTCTCCGCGGACACTGTCATTGTATTGTTCCGGAAATTTAAAAACGGTACCGGGTAGTGTTCATCCGCTGTCGTATAGCTGACATGTCCCATGGAGCTCTCGGATTGGCCCTGAGGCAGCACAACGATGAACATAGCGACGAAATACCCGATCGCTGCAGCAGATCCAAATTGTGTGACTAGCTTCTTCCGTGCGGTATCGTTAGCTATATAACTAGTTATAAACTCATTACCGATCTCTTCGTATACGTTCATACTAGAAGCTAAGGTAGCCTGGCCGTTTTTTGTCGCCGGATAATTATCGTAACTGTCTGTACCGAATATTAATACGTCTCCAGTGTATCCTTTGAAAGAGCCGCGGCCCAATCGGCGAAGATAACTCGGGGCTCTGCGATCGTTGACTGCTATAGCTGTAGCCTCATTCCGGTTTGAGGCAGTACTCAGTACTATAGCAGTGTTATTAGCCGGCATGAGTTTAAGTACTATAGCCGTACTCTTAGGGTCAGAGACTGTTCGAGCTCCATTCCATTTCATCTTTTCGCTTCTGCTATATACTATACCTATAGAGGGCATTGAATCGAATATCTTGTCCGCTAATGCACGTGCCAATATGGCTGCAGTACCTATTGCTGCAGATTCCCTCATTAAACTCTCTTTAATTATATCGACTATATAGTTTCTTAAATTAATCTCTTCTTTTAAAGACATATAATATACTCCAGTAAGTGCAATTAACTTCTATAATTATCTAGAAATATACATAATTAATTAATAATAGAAAATAAAAAAGAGAGAATAAGTTGTAGGTGAACTTTGGAGTAAAAAATTATGGCTAAAATAAAGAATATGGGTACCTCGACTATGAAATTTGGTCAAGGTATCATAGCTTCGGGCAGTGCCGGAAACACTAGCGAAACGTTAATCGTGTCAGGTAGTACGGTATTCCTTGACGAGGTGCAGGTAGCCGTTAATAAAAAAATGTATTTTGATGGAAGTTCGGTAGCAAACGGACCCTTTATTTACGGTAATACTACTGCACTGTTTATAGATGGCGATGATCGTATGACACTGTCTATGGATAAAGACTTCAGGGTATTGGACGAAGACAACAATGCCATAATCCATGTAACAGATAAAGACGCTACCGGTAACGCTGTATACAAAGTTTTTGACGATACAAATATATTTTTCTCTGGATCAATCGGATCTGCAGATGGCGCAGTCTTTGGCGCCTCTACTTTCGGTGGAGATCTTGTTTCATCTGGAACTATTTACGCCGGCAAAGGCAGCAGTCTATCAGAAGCGTTAATAGTGGAAGGTAACGCAATAGTTTCTGGCAATCTGCAAATTAATCTAGGCGGAGATGGTGAAGCTTTAAAGGTAGTGGGCACTCTGCAAGATGATCAGTTTATTGTTTTCGAGCAGCCAGCCGGATCTAACCGCGCGTATCTAGGCATAGATTCCGGAGACAACCTAGATATCGTTAACATGTCTAACGCAGATGATATAAACTTTTTTACGACTAATGGTGATACTAAAGCAACCATGGTTTTAACCTCACAGAACAAAGTTGCAATTGGTAAATTTGGCTGGATGGGTAAATCTGAATATGGGCACGGAGAAGCTTTTCCCCGCGATGAGCTCGATGTATCTGGCTCAATGAGAGTTTCAGAAAACGTTGAATTGATGGGTAATGAACTAGTTGTTAGCGGTACAATTACCGGCAGATACGATGATCAGATACCTGGTAATGCTCTTATGTTTAAAAACACAGAAGTCTATTTTGTAACAACAGACGACGACGTCAATAATAAAATAATGGCGCCCGACGAAAATATATTCTTTACGGGATCGATTGGAAGTAAAAATACAATAACAAAAGGTACAGCAGTTTTCGGTGGAGACGCTGTGATTTCTGGCAGTCTTTTTGTCGAGTCACAAATGAGTTTCGAAGACTTTGTAATTGCTGATCTGTCCATTCCAGGATTAGATTTGCAAACAGATACAAATGCATACAGATTTAACTGCCCTTATAATTTAACCGTTGAAGGTTTGCAACTCTATCTAGATCAGCACACAACATCCGGGAATGTTACCGCAACAGTTACTAACACTACTGACGCTAACCAAATGATAAGCCTGTCAGTTACAGGAACAAATACATCAGCCAGTACAACAACAGTGTCGAATCAAGATTGTGACGCTGGCGATATTGTAACTTTTGCAATAACAGCAACCCCGGCAAATGCTCAAGGTTTGCGAGCCAATCTACAATTCAGAAGGAGAGCATAATGCCAATAGTCCATCAAAAACAATTGGCATCTGGGCTTTATATTAGAAAATTTGACAGATACATCAATGCTGATACTAGCGATAATCACTCGGGAGATAACGATGATCCGAGCCGGCTTGAGGGTTATCTCGATGCAGACTGGTCTGACACAGGTCCTTTAACAACAGTCAATCGAACTGATGTCATCACAGTTCTAGATACGAATGTTATTTGTGGAGTTGTCAGACCTGATGTTTCTGGAACTTGGGAATTTAGAATTAGAGCTGATGATGCTGGTTATATTTGGGTTGGTTCAAATGCTGAGCCTTTAGAATGGAATCTTAGCAAAGATAACGCTGTGGGTGACGCAGGTGGAGCGCATGCTGCAGTTAATGGTGATGGATCAGTCACACTTACAGCCGGTCAGTTATACGCAATTAAAGCAATGGTCGGAGATAGAGGTGGCGGAGATGCTTTCATTATAGACTTTTCCGGGCCAGCGGGATCACAATGGTCAGCCGCATTATCTAATACAGGGAGAGATGGCACCGGATTTTATTTTCACAATCCAGATGCGCCAAATGGATATAATTTAGATAGCTGATCCAGCTGTTTGTAAAATAAGAGCAGAAGTGTATATTTCTTCTACGCAGCTTTCTGTAATCCTATTAATCTGACCGTCTGTCATCATCATTATATAGTCATATCCAACCCATCCAGGCCCTTCAAAACTGTCTATGTCGATTATGATTCCAATACCAGATCCTCCAGGAGATCTGAATCTTTGTTTCAGTTTGATGACATCTCCTAAAAGTAAAAGCATGGCTTTATTCTTTTTTTAGATCAAAATGATCACCCATCTTTTCATACAAAGGATGCATTATATGACCTTCTTTTTCTACATGGGTCATTCCAAGCGCATGGCCGAGCTCGTGTTCGTTAAGCAAATCTAGATTAAAAGATCTAGCGCGATAAACAATAACTGCTCCTCTCACTTGATCGATCGACGTATATCTTCTAGTTGAAGCCAACGTATCTGGAGACAGTTTCCAAAAAGGTGCTTTTCTCAATATAATCATACCAAGAAGCCATTCGTTTTCGCATGCAGACTTGGGAGGATCATGTACATAAAATCCAATATGGTATCCTTGCATAGTCCAGTAGTCTATAGCCCGTATCATTGCCGCTTCGTTGAAATCAGGACCGTAACAATTAACTATTATTGGAGGACTTTTCCATTGATACGCATGAACGGAGGACTTTTCATATGCGAGCTTGCCTAAGATACCTAATGCAAAGCCAAGGATTCCGGCTGCCAAAATAAATATATAATCTTTCCATTTCATTCATAACACCCCCACACAGAATAAGTTATCTCTATTGTGTCCCCGGGCCTAGGTATAGAATCTGAGTCGAAATCTACAGAGTTATCAGATTGTACGTATATCCAGTCTGAAACTATCTGTCCGTTAACTCTTACCTCAATCGATGATTCAATTGGATCAGACTCATTAAGTGGATAGTTCCATCTTCCCGTAATATTTGTTGCCAAATTTTGAAGCTGATTTCCCCAATCTGAAGCACAGATAGAAAACCAATCGCTGGAAAAATAATTAACAACATCCCAATACCCAGTGCCAGGCTGAACATTATACTGACCGTTGGGCCATATGGCGGTACAACCGTTCGGCATATCTCCGATCACGGCATAGGGTATAAACATCCCTGCAGGTTTAAGATTCGCAAAAAAATTATTGTATATATTTATTGGTTGATAACTGAAGTCCGGCTCATCAGAAATAAAGATCACAACCAAATCTGCTTGATCACGAAAAAATGAGCCGCCAGGCCCAGCGCTATTTGAGTCGCTCAGAGCTTGATAGGCCATCTCTAAACCCATTTCAACACCAGATCCGTGTGTTCCAACAGAAACGAGGCTTTGCATAGCCAGAGTCGCGTCTGGGTGGCTCGAGTCTATGGCCTGATATATCATCGGATCAGATGTTGTAATTACCGACATTCTGTAGTCAGCCTGAGAATTTGCAAATACATCCATAAACATCTGCATATTGCTTGAAAGACTAGCCTGCACTCTATTCATTGATCCACTATCGTCGATAACCCAAAGAATATCCAATACATGTATTTCCGATTGAATATGAGTCTCAGTATAATATTGCTCGACGTCACCTGATCCATACTGAATCGATTCTACGACCGGAGTCATTGGATCGTTTCCTGTAATCGTAATTGAAGAGTTATCCGCTCCAATATCCTCCGGAATATAAGAGACTAGAAAATCAACACTGGTTTCTGGATCAAGAACCCATGGCAATTCAGGCATGCTTCCAAACTCCAAAATTATATCAACCGGTTGAGTAACCATCTGCACAACACTGTCGACGACTAAAGGAAGATTACCATCGTTTGTGATAGTAATTCTTTCTTCATTGTCGCAGCCGATCGATATATCCCCATAGTTGAAGTCAATCGGATCTACTGTCATGACTGGAGCATCTCCTCTTCCCTCTAGAGTGACATACAAATCAGACTCATCATCGTCCGACGAGTGAAAAGCTATAGTTCCCTCATTGTGTTCGTAAGTCTCAGGCGTATATACTATTGAAAATTCAATCAGCTCCCCAGCGCCAACTGTAATTTCCTCTCCGTCAGATGAATCGATTTTAAATCGATCATCATCAGATAATAAAAATGGCGACGTGATCACAAGATCATCATCGCCTGTATTTATTACCGTGAACGATTTTTGGTCTGATTCGAATCCAGAAATTAAGTTACCAAAATCTATATGAGTAGGATGAACTAAGATTTCAGATTCTCTTAATTCTATCTTGCCCAGGCTGATATCACTGCAGCCCACCAGTAGTGATAATAAAAACAACATACATAAACTCTCCCATAATTAAGTATGAAAGAAATATACATTGTGACTCAGCTTTTGCAATTTTATTTACGCAATTTTGATTTCGGTACGTAAACTTCTTTAGGGATAATGATGAAGAACGTATACCTTACTTCGCCACCCCACTTTCGTGCTTTCCCTGTAAATCGATTTGTTGCAGGTTTGATATCAGCATACACGGCAATCTCGTCATAAGTTCTTGTGTCGTTTTGCTTACGTCTAATTTCTTTAGCGATCGGCGCGCCATACCTGGATGATTTTTTAGAATATTTAACGATGCCATCATCATAATTCTTGAATCTTTGACCAGCGATGGGTGATCTTCCTTGCATAAGCTTCATCCATTCATCTCGAGATTTAACAACTCTTCCCTTCGTGGTTTGGATATATGCTACAACGTTTGGCATCTTAAACTTAATTCCAGAATTATCATCTAATACTTCTTTGTCAGCGTTTCGTGAGTTATATGAATCAGACACTTCAACGGTCGGTACTTCCATCAACACAGACCCGATACGCATGTCTTCATATTCACTTAATGCTTTTGCAGAATTATTAACGACTACCAAGTCAGTATTTGGATTTAATCCTAATTTTCGCACTAGCTCATCGATGATCGAGTCTATTTCTGAACGTTCTAGAATATGCTTTTCTACTTTAACCATTTCTTCTTCAGCTGCAGCTGGTGGAGGCTGAGCTGGACTTTCTGGCTTTGGAGTCACGATCGATATATCTTCAGGCGCCTCAGGCGGTGAAGGTGGCACTGTAGGTTTATCGCTTATAGAATGCATATAACCTTCCCACACTGTGTCTCCGGCGCCGCTATACTTGAACTCTATAGGGTTAAAGATAAAGTCTTTGCCTGGATATGCTGACTTAAGTTCGGTTCGAATGGCGTCGAGCAATGGTTGTTGTGCACGATAAAAAGCCTTTATTGCTGCGGCTTTTGCATTTGCTAGCTCAGTTGAATCACCAGGTTCACGGTCAGTTAGGATTTTTAGAAGTTTAGATCTGGAACTTGTCAAATTACCAAAGATTCTCTTATATTTAGGAGACTCTGCAGCCATCTGGTTTAAGACCTTCTTAAGTTTAGCACCCTTAGGCTCGATTCGGAAAGTAAACATTGCATCAAAACCTGGAAAAGGGTCTAGACCAACTTCTTCCGTTCTGGTTATTTTTGTTTTCCAATCTGCAGTGACGGGTACGCTATCGATAATCTCTAAAATTTTATCCAACACAGAAAATCTCCTTTACATTATAATTATGCAAAAAGAATATCTTGCACAGTTCTTAGTATCTGCTTTTTTTCTTTGATTCCGGCAGTCTCACTACTTTTCAGAAATTTTCTCAAACTGTACTTGTTAGGATGATCAGAATCTGATGTTAGATTTTCCAATACATTGACCAACTCAGCTTTTGAAAGATCCGGTGCATCGTCGTATTCTTTGTTTTCAGTAATGCACTTAAATATTTCTTTAATTTCAGCTATGTAATCTCCAGGATCATATGCTCTTTGCGCAATAAGACTAAGTTCGACAGCTCTTACTCGGTTCATTTTTCTATTAACCCCAATATTAGATACATCCACATAGTTAATTATCATTGATCACCCCAAATCTTCCAAAATAATTCTTCTTCTTCATCAAGCTCACACATTATGTCTGATCCCCAATAACATATTGGAGCGCAACTATAAACAGTTGTAATATTTTCTGGAAGTATTAGCACGTATGGAGTACCGAAAGGTTCTGAACATCTCTGTTTTACCTTTTTCACTTCTGCGATTACCGGTACTTTTAAAGCTACAGTCTTCAATGTTTCTTCCAGGACATATACTCGATTAATCCAAACCTTCTGTCCTTCTCTATATTTACTTTCCATACAGATATCCCTCCTTCTCAAATTTAAGTTGTTCTAATGCTTCCTCACTCAATGCGACGTCTGGTATTTCTGATCCTTGGCCATAACGCCGATACCATTCTTCGATGCATGCCTCTTTAATAGCCAGAGTTGCATCATTGATATCCCAAGTGTTTTTAAGGCTTATTATTTTAAGTCTTTCCAATATGGAATGATCGTCATAAAGTCGAACAGATTCCTCTAAAGTCATCATCGGCAAAAATCCGGGTGGTTGAGATTTCTCGTTGCTTGGAATGATGTCGTCTAAAGTAAGCATATTTTCTTTTTTCATCAAACCTATGGGTCTTCGAAAATGTGATATCATAGCTGGCCTCCGATTTTTAAGATTATTGCATTGCAAATTATTAGAAATAAAACAAACGTCAAGATGAATATAAAACCCCGACGGGAGAAAAAGAAATATTTCATTCTTTTTCCTCCTTCAGTTCACGGACAGACAGTGCCTGCGCAATCGACAAAGCAAAGGTCTGAGTACCTGCCATGAAAATCATCCGGCCGGCATAATCTTTTTCAATGAAAAACAAAGGTGTTCCAGCGAGTATACGCTCACGTCTCCATCGTACGTCGAACTTAGATCCAACAGACATAATATAATTTAAATTACGGCTAATCGTATATACCTTGTTTTCACGTATGATCTGATCAGCCACTTTGTCGCGAAGATAATATCTTACATTTTTATAAAATGAACCTATATCATGACTTGCTTCCCACCATGATTTATCATGTCCAAAATATTTTTGCAAAGTCAAACGCCAGCAAAGTAAATCATTCATAGGATTGACGTCAATCTGACCTTCCCTCACTTTTGTCACGAGTCTCCAATTATCACTGAAGAATCTAGTCGTATACGTACGTGAATATAAATCTTTCATCCAGGCAGAATCTTTCATTGTCCTAAGATCTTGCATATACTTTAGGCTTCTTATCGTTGAATCTAACTCTTTTTTGATGCTTTTTAATTCTTCCACGTCAGTAATACCGATTAGTTTATATTGCGGAATACCTATTCGTCGAACAAACAATCGATTAGTACCATCCTCATCCAGCCATTTTTTAAGCTCAGCTTTTGTCATCATATTTATTTCTCCTTTTTTATTATATGCCGCGAAGCGGCGCCGGGGCCCCCAGGGTTTTGCGCTATCCTACACGGATAAGCGCAAACTCATTCCCTTGATTCATTATAGATACCCCACTCTATTTGTACAATCTATTCCCCATCTTCTTCGTCCTCTCCATACCCAGTCCTCAAAATCACGAAATCATCGCGATGCAACTCGTGCACCATACCCTCAGCCCAAACCTTGTAGTAAAACTTAGACGTACGAGCTAGCACGATGCCAGTAATATTACCCAACATTGCTATCAGAGATCCCTCCTTAACGTGAGGCCTATCCACGTCTTATATCACCTATCTTGAAACACTTCATCAGACTCCTCCTTATCGTTCTTCCAAATCTTCCAATAAGACGTCCCAAACTCATATAATCCCAAACCACCGTCAAGCAAAACAGAAACGATATATCCGGTAGCCCTTATTGTATTATGCTCGGTCTTTGCCAAAGCCTCGATCTCTATCACCAATCCGGTCATTCTATCAGTCCAAATATGGCCCGACTTCCATGGATCAGTCTTTAAAACCTTAGACTCGATTGTCACCCAATCCCCTACACCGAATTCAAGATTCACGGGAAAAAACCTCAAACACGATATCACCTACTTCCACTGATCACCTCCTTTATATATTTCATTGGTTGGCTGCCCTCAGTGCCATCAGATGGATAAACGAACTTAGCAGCAAGTGAGTTCGGAACAGGCGCGTACCACACTTCCGTCACAATTGCATATTCATCCCGAAAAACCGTCTTAATAAGATCACCGACTTTCATTTATTACCTCCAAATATGCTTGCGAACCTTTTGTCTGTGTATTCCACTTAGGCCAAATAACAGTCACGAAAGGTACATGATTCTTATATATAGTTAGATGCAACTCGATCACATACCCGACTCCCCACTCGTAACGAGCACGGTTATCCTTGTGCCAAACCAAATCACCTACCTTCATTAGCTATCAAACCAGTTCAACCAGATACCACACGTAAATCCACCCCGGAGCTGACGCTTCTTTCTAGCCCTTTCCTCAAGTACTGAAAGATCATATCCTAAAGCCTCAGACAGTCCCAAAACTACTTCATATACGTCAGCTAGCTCCTCTAGAATCTGTCCAACGGTCGGATTAGCATGCGCTTCCATAAGTTCAGCCATCTCCTCAGTCATCTTCTTGTTCAGTGCATAGACCAACTCGTCATCACCCAATATGAATGACTGACACTCATGATCCTGCTCTAAGATAAGACTGGGGATCTTGTCGCGAACCAATTTGTTTGGGTATATACGTTTTTTCATGTCTTCTCCAAAAGCCAAAAGTTAGGCAAAATTTTCTCCGGAAATTTTTTGGTTTTAAGCCCCCTCCGGAGATAATCACGTTTACCTTTTTACACACCGAACGATGTGAACTTACCCCGAGTAGCTGTACTCAATGCGCAGTAAGACTTCTCGTTACCCTTAACAGTCTTAAATACAGCCTCACCATCGATTCGATTAACCCATAGATTTGTATGATCGCCAGACCACTGAGAGTTAGGGTTATTATCAGCTAAAATCGCAGACGCAAAGGTATGCCCAAACTCACCGGTTGCGTGGTAATGGCCATATCGGTCCCCGCCGTGATTAATCGGACCGGATCCATTACCCTTAAGACCCTTGCGTGAGATGACATACTCGCCAGGCATCATTACCCCTGCAGTAATCATTCCCTCAAGGAATGCGCGCGCCTCTTTGACCTTCTCTAGTACCGTGACGCTTGCGTCGAGAGCCAGGTTCTTGCAAATTTTAACGTTAACTTCTTTTGTGTGAAACTTCATGTTTTCTCCTATTATATTTTTATTTATTATTGTTTTAGCTAGCTCAGATATCAGTTATGCATACATTATAAAGTGCTGCTGCATTCGAAAGGATGCAAGAAAGTGCAGATACAGTGTCCTCTCTAGCATCTTCAACGAAGAGTCGCGCTTCTTCCAGTCTAAAGTCGTAGTTACCGCCTGTTGCGATTCTGTATGATTGAATGAATTGTTGTAATGTCATATGACCTCCTTTATTATACATTCTTATTATAACCTTTTTCTTCTGTGTTTACAACATACTTTTTACCTATTTCCGTAAGGACATAGCTCGAACGCTCAGACTTGGGATCAGCCTTTTTCCACAACCGACCATGGTATCTGTACTTAAGTGGATAGTCTCCCCTTGAAAAATATCTAGTGTATTGCCCGCGTCTTTCGATACATTCTTCTACCGTGAATCCCTTCCAAAGCATCAAGCTTGTCCGTATACTCGTGAATGTTGCGTTGTCTGGGTTGTTATGGATATATGTTGCTATGAACTGTAGGTTATTCATGGTTACTCCTCTGTATTATAGTAATAAAATGGGTTGGTTTCAAAAAATTCCGCCGGAAAAAATTTCGAGGCTAAGCCCCGTCAGGCTCTAGAGGGTCCCACTGAGTATGCCCTAGGGGCCCCAGAGAGGGCCCTTTTTTGGCTTAATTTGGGGCTAAATAGGCGGGCTTATTTGGTTTAGGTTAGGGCCCTGCTGTAGGGCTTCTTTTAGGGTATATACGGCTAGCTGGTGGGGCTGGGTAGTGCTGGTACTCTCTCTAGGTTCTTATCTATTCTTTATTGCCGCGCATGAAACAATGAAACATTTAAAACATATTCTATATCAATGTTAGCTAAAACAGAAACAATCAATGTTAGTTACAGAATGAATGTTAGTGAAACATTGATTGTTTCTGTTTCTGTTTCACACGATTGGATTAGACGGTGAGACTGGCGTAAGCATAGTCATAGGTACATTCCAGCTCTGAGAACCTAATGGACCACCTGAGACTTCAACTACACACTTGGTACGATTGACCTTACGGATAACTCCTTTCTTTCCTTGGAATGTTACCCACATGCCTACATACAGCTCACCCTTCTTTGCCGCGATCTTTTGCTTGCGCGCAGCGATTATGATATCATAAGCAGCTTGGTTAATCTTACGTACGTCGTCCTCTGACATGTTTTGAAGACCCGCGATAATATTATTGACATTCATAT
>Ga0102963_1000043_pt1 | contig 46732 bp, 73 predicted proteins | sample SalPon2_C_H2O_MG_2_FD_84522 | JGI IMG/M metagenome (GOLD analysis project Ga0102963, IMG submission 84522) | Salt pond water microbial communities from South San Francisco under conditions of wetland restoration - Salt Pond MetaG SF2_C_H2O_MG | ecosystem: Environmental > Aquatic > Non-marine... | reverse complement strand
TGAGAAGTAATAGTACATCTGGAACCTCTAGAGATACTCAATCAATTACTATTCAAGATACATCAACTACACCCCATAATGTACAAGCCAGTGCGGATACTCTAAGTAATACTGGAATTGGTGTAAGTGAAAAATTTGGACAAAGAGTCGCGATAGGTACAGACGATACTCATATGTTAGTTTCCGCATATGCGGATAATACTAACAGTGGAAGTGTTTATTATTATCAGAATAGGGTTTATCAAAGTACAATCACCGCACCCACTTCTGGTACATATGGGAAAAACCGAACCGATTGTCGGTTTGGATCATCACTAAAAATGAATCCACAAGGCACTAGAGCTATTATCGGTGCGCATGCGGAAGATGGGGGTTCTGTTAACTATTCTGGAGCAGCATGGCTTGCTTATAGAAGTGGAACAACTTGGTTCTTCGCTAATAAATTAGAGCCTAATGATCCTCAACAAGTCGGAAATATGGCTTATGATACTTCTGTTGGCATGAGTGATGATGGACTTAGATATATTGTTGGCGCTTATAATGTAGATTCTACAACAAATAATGGCGGTGGAAAATATGGTGCAGCATATATTTTTGAAGGAACTAGTTTGAGTGGTGTGACTCAAAGAGTAAAAATTCAATCTCCTGGAGCTGATGATACATGGCCGCCGACTAATTGGTATCATTGGTTTGGAATGTCTTGTGACATGAGTGGAGATGGAGAAAGAGTAGTTATTTCTGCACCTCGCCAAGATACAACAGAAGGTATAGACAGTGGTGTTGTATACGTCTATAGGAGAAACTCTATTTCAAGTTGGTCTTTAGAAGCAACATTACTTGATACACTTTTACAATCTAGCAGTTATGCTGGAGATAGGGAAGTAACAATAAACAGTGACGGATCTTATATAGCATATGGAGCTGCAAACAATGGTAGAGTCTTTATATGGACAAGGTCAGGAACAACTTGGACACGTCAAGCTGTGGTAACTGGATCGAACCATTTCGGGTATAAACTAAATATTTCTAATGATGGTACTAAATTAGCATGTATGGAGTGGAATGCAACAGCAGGTAGTCAACCATATGCTGGTCTGGTCAAAGTTTTCACTAGATCTGGCACAACTTGGACTTTAGAAGAAACATTACAATCTCCAATACCACGTGATAGAGGAAGATTTGGTCATGGTATTCAATTCTCCGGAGACGGTAATCATCTTCTCGTAGGAGAATCACAAGATGCTAACAGCGTTTATCCCGGAGAAGCGCATGTTTTTGATCTAGTCCCATAGTCTTATAAATATTGTAAAAGGGTTGCTATGACTAAAGTAAGAGACATCATAAAATTTATGACTAAAACAGAAGTTACCAATACGCAAAATTTGCGATTGATAACTGAAAATGATGTTACTGTATTAATCGAAGAAGAACGTGCTACTGGAGTGGTTTCATACGATACTCCTGAAGACCTTCCTTTGATTGGTAATGATTCTGGTGATATGGCATATGTAGGTAATACGAATAGACTTTATTTATTCAATGGAGAAGGTTGGTATAATATTGCACTAGTCGACTCTGATCCTAGTATCAGTGGAATCAATTCTTCATATAATTTGGATAGTGCTGGATCTCAAACAATTATTTCAGTCGTCGGTACTGATCCTGAACAACTTCCTATTTCTTTTGGGTTCAGTACAAATGCTGCATTTGATAATATAGCCACTGTTACCCAAGATGATAATTTCTTCGGTATTTCCGCAAAAGCAGCAAACATTTCATCTAGAACAGGTGGTTCAGGCACAGTAACATTCACGGCGAGTGATGGCGTAAATATTACCACATTTGATTCTGTATTTACTTTAAAATATTTAACAAGCATTTCTAGATCTGCGACTTCAGTAAACGAAGGAAGTAATGTTACTTTCACTTTCAACACTAGCGGATATTCAAATGGTGAAACTGTACCTTACACTATCACTGGAGTTTCTTCTGCTGATATAAGTGGAGCAAGTTTGACTGGTAATGTTTCTATTACAAACAACACTGGTACTTTAATTTTGACGATTGCTTCAGATTTGACTACTGAAGGCGCAGAAACAATAACGGTTTATTCTGGTACAATTTCACAAACTGTCACGGTTAATGATACATCACTGACTCCTCCTGTAGCTGCGAGTTGGAGCAGTTCACCTACAGAAACAATTATTTCTGCTCCGACAGGATTAGGATATACCCCAGGAAGATTTGGATATAGTGTAGGAATTGATGCTGCAGGAGATACGATTATCTCTGGTGCTCAACAAACTTCGAGTTACCAAGGTTCTGCTCATGTTTTTTATCGTTCTGGATCTAGTTGGATAAATTCAGCAAACTTGTTAGCATCTGATGCTGCCGCAAGTTCTTATTTTGGGGCAGGTTGCTCTATATCTGGAAATGGACAATGGATTGCAGTAGGGTCTTATCTAAACAGTACAAACCATCCTTATGGTGCTGTTTATATTTTTCAACGGTCAGGAAACAATTTTACTCAAGTTCAAAAAATAACTCCTTCGAGCGGTAGTTATTTTGGTAGTTATACAGATTTAAATTATGACGGAACATATCTTGTTTCAAATAACACTGGAAATGGTAATGTAGAAATTTATACAAGATCCGGATCAACTTTTTCTTTTAGTGCAACAGCGACTCCTACTTCTTCTTTAGGAGGTGGCGGACAAATTGGATATGGTGTAGGGTTTAATAAAACAACTTCTTCTGCAACTACTCCAAATTATTTGGGAGTTGGGGCATATGCTTATAAAAATACAAATGATCCAAATGGTTATAGAGGTGCTGGATATATTTTCGTTAGATCAGGGAGTAGTTGGACTCAACAAAACGAAACTATTGGCCAAACATTATGGGATGGTTTAAGCTGGACAAATGTCACAATAAATGAAAATGGTGATAAAGCATATTGGGGTGCAATCGGTTATGGTCTAAGTAATTCATTATTCGGTGGTTCAGGAAGAATGTATGCACTAAATAGATCAGGAAGTACTTGGTCAACAGTAGCAAACTTTGCTGGGGCAAGTACAGCACTTGGTGATAATTTCGGTGGTTCTCATGATTGTGATTTGAGCGGTGATGTTTTACTTGTAGGGGCATATGGAAATTCTAGTTATGCTGGTAAAGCGCATGCTTTCAGCAGATCTGGAAACTCTTTTACAGAAGATGGAGTATGGACTGCATCTAATATCACCAGTAGTGATCTATTTGGTGGATCTAGTGGTTTGGTGATGTCTCATGATGGTTCAAGAGCGTTAATCGCAGCATACGGAAGAAACCAAATTTACGTTTATGAAGCATAAAGTGCTTTACTTTTGAATTTTTTTATAGTATAATATAAACATGATTGATTTGAAAACTATACATGATATGTGGTCAAAAGATTCCACAATAAATCCTATGAAACTAGATGAGTCTTCTAAAGAAGCGCCTGCGCTTCATGCGAAATATCTAGAACTACTTTCAACGTCTAAACTTCAACTCAAGCGAGCAGAAGCATCTCAAAAGTTGCTTCTGAAAGATAAGTGGTTATATTATAATGGCAAGATGCCTTATGAAGATATCGTTGAAAAAGGTTGGGAACCAGACCCTTTCAACGGATTAAAAATCCTCAAAGGTGAAATGGAATATTATTATGACGCTGATCCTGAGATACAGAAATCTGAGGAAAAGATACAGTACTATAAGACTGTTGTAGAGACTTTAACAGAGATTATAGATAATATCAAGTGGCGCCATCAAACCATAAGTAATATAATCAAATGGAAACAGTTCGAGTCCGGAAACTAAATCATTCAAATTTGCAGATAGAATCTGACTCAGGAATCGCTCAAGAACTTAATGAGTTTTTTAGTTTTTATGTTCCTGGATACAAATTCATGCCTGCATACAGAAGTCGCATGTGGGACGGTAAAATACGACTGTTTCAATTAAGAGACCGTACACTTCCTGCAGGATTATTCTATCATTTATCTGATTTTTGCGATAATCGTGGCTATATAATTCAGACCGAAACTTCTGATTATGGTGCGCCAGATGATAGAAATAGAATCACTCCATCCGATCTTAGCATATTTCTCAATGGGATTAATCTTCCTTTCGATCCTCGTCCCTATCAGTTTGAGTGTATTGGAGAAGCGCTTACAAGAAAAAGAGCAATCCTCCTCAGTCCAACAGGATCCGGAAAATCCTTCATCATCTATTTGATTTTAAGGTATTATTTAGACCTGATAAGGGAAAATGAACATACCAAAGTTTTAATTATCGTACCGACTACTTCACTTGTTGAACAAATGTACAGTGATTTCGCGGAGTATGGTTTTGATGTAGAAAAAAATGTACATAGAATTTATTCGGGAAAAGATAAATCTACAGAAAAAGATATTGTAATCAGTACATGGCAATCAGTCCATAGGTTACAGAAAGTTTGGTTTGAGCAGTTCGGTTGCGTATTCGGTGATGAGTGTCACGGATTTAAATCTAAATCTCTTATGAATATTATGAATAAATGTAGTGAAGCAGAATATCGTTTCGGAACTACTGGAACATTAGACGGTTCTCAGACTCATGAACTAGTGCTTCAGGGATTATTCGGTAAAACATATAGAGTTACTACAACTAAAAAATTACAAGAAAACGATACTCTAGCAAAACTAAATATCAAAAGAATAGAACTAAAGCATGATGAAAAAACTCGAAAAGAATTTGGTAAAAAAACTTATCAAGAGGAAATAGATTATATTGTATCACACGAGAAACGCAATAATTTTATTAGGAATTTAGCATTAGATTTAAAAGGAAATACTCTTGTCCTATATAACTATGTAGAAAAACATGGTAAACCATTATTCAATATGATAAGGGATAAAGCAGATGAAAATCGCAAAGTTTTTTTTGTATCTGGTGACGTCGCTACCTCCGACCGTGAAGCAATCCGAGGAATTGTGGAAAAAATGCCGAACGCAATCGTTGTGGCTTCACTAGGAACATTTTCAACAGGTATCAATATTAAGAACCTACATAATATTGTATTTGCTTCACCAAGTAAATCACAAATTAGAGTGTTACAAAGTATCGGAAGAGGTTTAAGAAAAAGTGATAACGGTAGGGAAACAACTCTTTATGATATATCAGATGACATCAGTTGGTTAACAAGAAAAAATTTCTGCCTTCTTCATTCATGGGAAAGAACTAAAATGTATAAGAACGAACAATTTGATTTTAAAACAGTGACGATAGACCTATGAGAAATTTAAAACAATTCAAACTCACTAATGATGACGAAATCGTATGTGAAGTGATTGATAGCCCAAAAGATGAATCTGGTAAAATAATTATTCGTAGAGCACTTAGGATCTCATCTGCGGAAGATTATGATAACAATGTCAGGTATTATTCTTTTAGACCATTAGTTTCATTTCAAGATGAAATTGATGAGTTAGTTGTAATGAACGTCGGTCATATTATTAGTGAAACGATTCCTTCTAAAACATTAGTTGTTCATTACTCGACAGCGATTAAAGAAGTTGAAAAAGCGCAGTCTGGAAAACGACAAGCATTTAATATGGATGAAGTTTTTTCTGAAATCGAAGGTCTAGAACCAGAAGAAGTACACGAATGGTTGAAGGCTAAATTGGAAAAAGAAGAGCAGGAAAATTTTTCTAATGATTCTGACAACCCAAATATTATAAAATTCAACCCAAGAGGAAGATTACATTAAAGGTATCCCCCTTTTCTCTGACGCATTAATGCTATTATATCATACTTTTTACGATTTGACTAGCCATTAAATTCTTGTGTAAAAGAAAAAATTAATGGTTTACAATTTCAACTAATCATGATATAATTATGTTAAATTATGAAAGGATGTGATGATGGCAAAAAATAAAAGAGCAAGCATTCATTACGTTAATAATGCAGAATTTTCACAAGCAGTTGTAGAATATGTAAAAACTGTTCGCGAAGCAAAAAAGAACAACGAACAACTTCCTGTTGTAACCGATTATATTGCTCAGTGTTTCCTACGAATCGCTGAAGGTTTGTCTCACAAATCTAATTTTATTCGCTATACATATCGCGAAGAGATGGTTATGGATGCAGTTGAAAATTGTTTAAAAGCAATCGAGAACTATAACATCGAAGCAGCAACTCGAACAGGAAAACCAAATGCTTTTGCGTATTTCACGCAAATTACTTGGTTCGCTTTTCTACGACGTATCGCTAAAGAAAAGAAGCAGCAAGACGTAAAGATTAAATATCTCACAAAAGCAGGTATAGAAAACTTCGTTGACAACGAGAACGGTGACGCAATGTCTAATCAAGTTGTAGGCGCATTTGTAGATACATTGAGGGATCGTATTGACAAAGTTCGTACAGTCGATTCAGAAATAAAAGAATATTCTAAAGAAGAAAAGAAAAGAAAAAGAACTCGCATTGCAGACTCTGATCTTGAGGAGTTCATGGATTGAAAATAGCAATTTTGAATGATACTCATTGCGGTATCAGAAACTCTGCGGAAATATTTTTAAATAACTCTGCTGATTTTTATGATAATATCTTTTTTCCTGAATGTGAAAAACAGGGCGTGAAACAAATCGTACATCTTGGAGATTATTATGATCATCGTAAGTTTGTAAATTTCAAAGCACTCAACCATAACAGAAAACATTTTTTAGACGTCGTTCGTAAACGTGGTATGCGTATGGATATCATTCCTGGTAACCACGACACATATTACAAAAACACTAATGACTTAAACTCATTAAAAGAGTTGCTCGGACATTATATGAACGAAGTCCATATTGTTATGGAACCAACTGTGATGGAATATGGTTCACTTAAAATGGCATTACTGCCATGGATTAATCCTGAAAACTACGATTCATCTATGAAGTTTATTCGAGATTGTAAAGCAGATTGGTTGGGTGCGCATTTAGAACTTAACGGATTTGAAATGCTTCGTGGTATTACGAATAAACATGGTATTGATAAAAGTACGTTCAGCAAATTTGAGCAGGTTCTTACTGGACATTTTCATGTAAGTTCTCGTCAGGATAACATATGGTATCTTGGTAGTCAAATGGAGTTTTTCTGGTCTGATGCGCACGATCCGAAGTATTTCCATATCGTAGATACTGAAACAAGACAGATAGAAAAAATTCGTAATCCATACACATTATTTCAAAAAGTGCTTTACAATGATGATGAAATAGATTATAATAACTATAATGAAATGGAAAACTTTGACAATAAGTTTGTCAAAGTTGTAGTGATTAACAGAAAAGATCAATTCATGTTTGATCGATTTATTGATCGCATACAAAATAGAAATATCCATGAACTCAAGATTGCTGAAAATTTCAATGAGTTCATAGGTGATAATATTAATGATGAAGTAATTGAATTTGATGATACTTCTTCTATTGTAGATTCTTATATCGATGGTGTCGATACAGATCTAGATAAAGATAGGATAAAAAATCAGGTTCGAGAACTTATGATTGAAGCACAGGCACTAGAATCAATATGATTGTATTTAAAAATATCCGTTGGAAAAATTTTCTTTCTACTGGTAACACCTTTATGGATATTCCATTAAACAATGAAAAGTCGACTCTTATTGTCGGTCAAAATGGCGCAGGTAAATCTACCATGCTTGATGCTATGTCGTTTTCTTTATTCGGTAAGGCGCATAGAAATATTGTTAAAACTCAACTTGTAAATTCTGTCAATAAAAAAGATATGATTGTAGAAGTTGAGTTCACTATTGGAAAGAATGAATTTAAAATCGTAAGAGGTGAAAAACCTAAGAAATTTGAAATTTGGAAAAATGGGCATATGATTAATCAGTCATCTCATGCTAAAGAATATCAAAAGATTTTAGAACAAAACATTTTAAAACTGAACCATAAAACTTTCCATCAAGTTGTTGTACTTGGTTCTTCTTCCTTTATCCCTTTTATGCAGTTATCTTCAAGTCACAGAAGAGAAGTGATTGAAGACCTGCTTGATATTAACGTATTCAGTTCAATGAATACTTTGCTGAAAGAAAAGACTAATGCCCTTAAAGATTCATTAAAAGACCTCAATTACAATATTGATATCCAAAGCAATAAGATTACTGCTCAAGACAAATACATTCGTGATGTTGCTGCAGTGACTGAGGAGTCAAGGAGGGATTATGAATCTAGGATACAAGAATCGAAGAATAGCATCGATGCGTTACAGGTTGAGAATAGTGAGTTTAGCATGGGTCTCGAAGAATCTATTCAACAAACCGAAGAAGGGTTACAATCTTTACAGGATCGGAAGCAAAGTCTACTGCTCGGAAGTCAGGATAAGATCTCTTCAATCCGTGACATCGATAAACGGATCACCTTTTTCGAAGAGAATGGTTCGTGTCCCGTATGCGACCAAACCATTTCAGACGGCCATAAACATGAGATTCTCTCCGTTGCTGAAGAAGAAAAACGTGGGTGGAAGTCAGCGCTTAAAACCATCGGAGAAGAAGGCACTCAGGTGGAAACGAAGATTAGTGAACAGACTAGCATACTCGCTGGGTTTCGAGATCGGTTATCTAAACTCTCTGAGAACAACAGGGAGATATCTTTCCTTCAAAACCAAATAAAAGAGTACCAATCTGCTATACAAAATCAGGTTGGTGCTGACCTAACTGCCGCACGTGCAGAACGCGATCAAATGAAAAATGAAAAAGATTTGATGTTTGAAAGCAAAATCAATATGTCTGAGCAGTTTAATTATAATATGGTAATCAATGAAATGCTCAAAGATACTGGTATAAAAACCAAAATCATCAAGCAGTATCTACCAGCGATCAATAAACTTGTAAATCAATATCTCCAAGTTTTAGATTTCTTTGTTCATTTCAATTTGGATGAATCATTCCATGAAACTATTAGATCTCGACATCGAGACGAGTTTACATATGATTCATTTAGTGAAGGTGAAAAGCAACGCATCGACTTAGCACTCTTATTTACATGGAGACAAATTGCTAAGATGAAAAATTCTGTTGCTACTAATCTATTGGTTCTAGATGAAACATTTGATTCATCTTTGGATCATGATGGTGTGGAGAACTTGCTAAAGATTCTTTATACCTTAGATGATAAAACTAATGTGTTTGTCATTTCTCACAAAGGTGAGATTCTTGATGGTAAGTTCAATCACAAAATTGAATTTAAGAAAGAAAAAAACTTTAGCAAAATGGTCGCATAATGGTTTACAAATATGTCATTATGTAGTATAATAGTTCAATAATTGAAACACGGAGAGTATTATGGAATTGAATGAAAATACTATCGAAGTCCTGAAAAATTTTTCAGGCATTAACCAGAATCTTCTGGTTCAAGAAGGAAATACTATCAAGACTATTAGTGAAGCACGGAATGTGGTTGCTACAGCGCAAGTCACGGAAGAGTTTTCTCAAAAGTTTGGTATCTACGACTTGAATGAGTTTATCGGTGTTCTTGGTTTGATGGATAAAGCAAACTTGAAATTTGATGAAAGTTTCGTAACAGTTGGTGACTCTACTGGTCGATCAAAAATCAAGTATTTCTTTTCGCCTGAAGAAACTTTGACTTCACCTACAAAAGATATTAACATGCCGAATGCGGACGTGAAATTTACTTTTAGCAGTGATACTATCAATAAGATTAAACGTGCTGCCGCAACTCTCGGTCACTCAGAAATGTCTATCTCAGGTAAAGATGGATCCCTTGTATTGTCCGTTGTGGATAATGCTAACTCTACATCAAATACATATTCGATCGAAATTGATGGAGAGTTTCCTGCTGACTCAGTCTTTAACTTCATTATAAATATCTCGAATCTGAAATTGCTTCCTGGCGATTACGAAGTGAGTATTTCCTCGAAGTTGATTTCAGAGTTTAAGCATAAAGAAATGAACGTTCGTTATTGGATTGCACTAGAAAAATCCTCAACTTTTGGAGTATAAAATAAAATGTCGACAGATAATACAGCAGAACTGATGAAACTTGCTAATCAGGTTGCTCGATCAACTGTAGCAGTTGTAGATGCTATCACTCAACGTGGTGGTTTTAAGGGTGAAGAACTCTCTACTATTGGTCAGTTGCGTGATCAAGGAATTCAAATTATTTCTTTGGTCGAAACGATGGAACAAGAAAAAGCAATGGAAGACGGAGATTAAACTTTACTTTCTTAAGATATCGTGATATAATTATGTTTTGTTATGGAGTTTGTGAATGTCTAATGAATATCTTTGGGTCGAAAAGTATCGTCCACGCACTGTTTCGGAAACTATCTTACCAGATAATCTGAAACAGACTTTCCAAAAAATTGTTGAATCAGGTGAATTGCCTAATATGCTTTTCACCGGATCAGCAGGACTCGGTAAGACCACAGTGGCGCGAGCAATATGCAATGAACTTGATCTTGACTATATTGTCATCAATGGATCGGAAGAGGGCAATATTGATACTCTCCGTGGCAAGATCAAGCAATTTGCATCAACTGTCTCATTACAAGGTGGAATTAAGGTTGTTATCCTTGATGAGGCAGACTATCTGAATCCGCAGTCAACTCAACCTGCTCTTCGTGCTTTTATCGAAGAGTTTTCCAACAACTGCCGATTCATCCTTACTTGTAATTTTAAGAACCGTATTATTGAACCACTTCACTCAAGATGTGGTGTATATGAGTTTGGATTTAGTTCTAAAGCACAGGCAACTGCATGCGCAGGTTTGTTTATGAAACGTGCTGAAGAAATATTGAATAAAGAAAATGTGACTTATGATAAAAGTTCTCTTGCTGAACTGATCATGAAACACATGCCTGATTGGAGGAGAGTGTTAAATGAACTACAACGATATGGCATTGCTACTGGTCACATTGATAGCAGCATCCTTAGCAATCTGGCAGATTCAAACTATGAAGACCTCTTTCACTATCTAAAAGAAAAAGACTTTAAGAAAATGCGTAAATGGGTTGCAGATAATATAGATGTTGATGCGTCTGCTATCTTTAGAGCAATTTATGATCGTATGACGGATAAAGTTACACCACAATCAATTCCTCAACTCGTATTGATTCTTGCTGATTATCAGTATAAGAACGCATTCGTTGCTGATCATGAACTCAATGTTGTTGCTTGTATGACGGAGGTTATGGCAAATGTCGACATCGTATAAACTATACACTCAAAATGATTGTCCGTATTGCGTTCTAATAAGAGAAAAATTAGATGAGTGGGGAATCGAATATGATGTAATCAATATCAGTTATGATAAAGATGCAAAACTATTCTTAAAAGAAAAAGGTCATCGTACAGTTCCTCAGTTGTACTATGAAGATATTCATCTCAATAAAGTAGATACCGAAGCATTTACTCTCAACCTGCTTTTGTCTGAAAAAAGGTTTGCCGAAGATGGACAAGATTGGGGAGTAGAAAGTTTTGCATAATAAAAGATTTAAACAGGCATGGAGAATTTGGGCAAAGACTATCGGAAGTAAAATAGGAGATAACCATGAAAGTGACGTTGCAGCATTCTTACGAACTATATGGGTTGTTACTCATCTGGTCGCTTGCTTTTTTATTATCGCTCATAACGGCATAAAGATTGGTTGGTTCTAATGAATCCGTTTGATTATTTAAATGCTATTAACAACACTAAAAAAGATATAATGGTTGATGACCTTGCCGAAAAAGGTTATAACTCTTTTATGATCAATCGTGGTTTGTCTTATTTTAATGACACAGTATTGATGGCAAATGAGATGAACCGATATCATCAAATTGATAATCGTTTGAAATTTGACTTTCTTATAAATATCGTTAGAAAGAAAAAACGGTTTTCAAAATGGTTAAAACCTGAAACCGAAAGTGATTTGGAAGTAGTCAAGGAATATTATGGTTATAGCAATGAAAAAGCAAAACAAGCCTTGACCCTTCTAAACGACGATCAAATTGATGAATTAAAAAAGAAGGTTTACAAAGGTGGAAGAAAATAATAACACTGTTGAATGGACACCAAGTTCTATGCTTGAAGTCACTCTAAACGAACCAGATGATTTTCTAAAGGTTCGTGAAACTTTGACTCGCATTGGTGTCGCATCTCGTAAAGATAAAAAACTATTTCAATCTTGTCATATCTTACATAAACAAGGCAGATATTTCATTGTTCATTTTAAAGAGTTGTTTTTGCTTGATGGTAAAAAATCAAATCTTGAAGAAAATGATATTGCTCGTAGGAACACAATTGCTCAACTCATGAGCGATTGGGGTTTGATTAGTATTGAAGGTTCTAAAGTAGAACCACTTGCTCCTATGAGGCAGATTAAAATTATTCCTTTTAAAGAAAAAAATGAATGGGAACTCTGTCCAAAATATAACATAGGAAACAGATGAAACTCACTAAGATGAAATCTGCAGATGAATACGATGCCCTGTCTCGGTGGAAAAAATTCTTCCATTGGAGACCTGGGCAACGTAAAAAAATCAAGAACATCTATAATAGAAGAATTAGAAGAGAAGGCGATCTTTCTCTGCACAGGTTGCATACAACAAAATATGAAGATTTGTGTATGTAGCACTTTACTTTTGAAAAAAAGTAATTATATATAAACTAGAGATGCCGATAACCGGATCTCATTTTAACCTTGCTAGTCATAGGAGGTACACATGACTGGAACTTATGCGTTCCCAAGAAACGTATTCTTGGGATTCGATCACATCTTCAACGAACTTGATAACGTCAGCAAAGGTGCAAATGATTCTTATCCACCACATAATGTGGTGAAAGAAGAAGAAATGCAATATTGCATTGAACTTGCTGTCGCAGGATTTGGAGAGAGTGATATCACAATCGAACTAAAAGATCATATCCTTACTATCGAAGGTAATCGCGATCGTCGTAGAGAACCGGAGAAGTATATTCACAAAGGTATTTCAGCTCGAAAGTTTAAAAAGTCGTTTAGACTGTCTGAATATACAGAAGTCAATGGAGCAGAACTGAAGGATGGAATACTGTCCGTTGGATTGGAAGTAGTCCTACCTGAAGAGAAGCGTCCCCAAATGATCACAATCAATAGTCATAAGGGGAAGAAAAATGACAGCAATAGCACTAAGAGGATTTTCTCTCGGTCTTAATATTCTAGAATCTATTGGATCTTTTTTCAAAAGATTTTCAAATGCGATTGAAGTATCGCGCCAACTTGAAGCAAATCGCCGCATCGCATATGCATTACGGCACGAATATCCTGGTATGACAGAAGAGCAAATTATTTGCGAACTGAATTCCAAAACTATTCGGAGATTATATAATGATTAATTGGTTAAAGAAATTTTTTGAAACTCCAACAGAACGATATCTAGCACAATCAGCAGATATGTATGATCTAGAAAATCGTCTAAAAGAATTACGTCGTAAAGGTATTTGGGTATAATGTGGCCATATACTGAAGAAGAAAATGATGTAGTTTCTAAAAAATAAAGCACTATATAAAGGAGCATCGAGTTTTTTGATGCTCCTTTTTATCGGAGGTATTATGCAAGGAACAGAAAGAACATGTAAAAAATGCGGGCATAGGTGCCACTGTTATCAACCTAACTGTGACGAATGCCATAATGATGTATGTGTATCATGTGATTGCGAAAAACCTGATTATAAAGATATTCCAGATAGTTTTACGAAGAGGAATTAAAAAATGGATATAGATAGACTAAGAGAAGATCTCAAAGTAGATGAAGGTGTAAAATATGAAATTTATCTCGATCATTTGGGTTTGCCTACTTTTGGCATTGGGCATTTGGTTACTGAGTCAGATCAAGAATTTGAACTGCCAGTTGGAACTTCCGTGGATGAAGAAAGAGTCAATGAGTGTTTCGAGTCAGACGTTGAAGTCACCCTTAACGAATGCCGAATCCTTTATCCCGACTTTGATGACTTGCCAGAAGAAGCCCAACTCATAATTGCAAACATGATGTTTAACATGGGTCGCCCAAGACTCAGTGCATTTAAAGGTATGAAACGTGGTGTGGATGCACGCGACTGGAATGCAGCAGCAGATGAAATGGTTGATAGTAGATGGTATCGTCAAGTCACTAATCGTGCTGACAGATTAGTACAAAGAATGCGAGCAATAACATAAGAAAGTGCTTTACTTTTATGTACAGTTATGATATAATTTCATAATGAGCTTTTATACTTCAGTCGTTAGATATGGCAACTCTTTCCTCTACCGTGGGTATGACGATGCAGGAAAGAAAATTGCCAAAAAAGATTTTTTTAAACCAAAACTTTTCGTTCCATCCAAACAAGATACTGGTTGGCGGGGACTTGATGGCACCATGATTGGTGAGGTTGAGTTCGATGATATGCGCCAAGCAAAAGGTTGGATGGAACAATATTCAGACGTGTCCAGTTTTAATGTGTATGGGCACAGTAACTTTACCCACCAATACATCACATCTAAGTTTCCTCGAGATATCGAATTTGATCGTGACCTGATTAACGTCACGACTATTGATATTGAGACTGAATATGATGATGGGTTTCCCGAACCGAGCAGAGCAGATCAGAAAATTACTGCGATCACTATCAAAGATAATATCGATGGCGTCTATAGAGTGTTCGGTTATGGTGACTATGATGTAGAAAACGCATTAATCAAACCTGTAAGATATTTCAAATTTGATGATGAGTATCAACTTTTGTTGAAGTTTCTTGATGTGTGGCAAAGTAGAATGCCTGATGTCGTGACAGGTTGGAACGTGCGGTTCTTTGATATTCCATATCTAGTTAATCGTGTCGCTAAAGTTCTAGGAATAGACCAAGCGAAAAAGTTTTCGCCTTGGGGTATGGTAGACTATCGCAAGGTTACAAGAATCAACAAACAAGAAGATACTTATGATATTCGTGGTGTCCAAACTTTAGACTATCTAGAACTGTTTCAGAAGTTTGGATATACCTATGGTAAACAGGAGTCATACAAACTTGATCACATTGCTTATGTTGTACTTGGCGAAAAGAAACTTTCCTATGAAGAAAGCGGTTCGCTGAAAAACCTATACAAAGATGATTTCCAAAAGTATATCGACTATAACATGAAAGATGTGGAGTTGGTTGATCGACTTGAAGATAAGATGGGTTTGATTACACTTATCATGACCGTGGCATATAAGGGTGGTGTAAACTATCAGGATGCTTTCGGTACGACAGCGATATGGGAATCAATCATCTATCGCAAACTCAACTCCCAAAAGATTGCTCCTCCAGCAAACAGGAGTGGTGGTTCAAAAGCAGGTCAGTTTGCTGGTGGGTTTGTAAAGGAACCGATGATTGGTTCTCATGACTGGGTTGTTTCATTTGATTTGAACAGTCTGTATCCTAATATCATTGTTCAGTGGAATATGTCACCGGAAACTTTGGTTCGTGAAAATGCTACTCATGGAGGAGTGGATCATTATCTTCAGTTCTTTGATTCTGAAACTGATCCAATTCACCCTGTGCATCGAGAAAAAAACCTCGCTGTTGCTACAAACGGTTCGGTTTATCGTAAAGATGTCGACGGTGTGATTCCTAATTTGATTATTGATTATTATGATGATCGTCGTTCAGCGAAAAACCAAATGCTTGCTGCTGAACAGGCATATCAAAAGGGAAAGACTTACGAACTAGAAAAAGAAATCAATCGACTTCATAATCAGCAAATGGCGATTAAGATTCTTATGAACTCTCTTTATGGTGCATTGGGTAATCAATATTTCAAATATTTTGATCTGCAACTTGCCGAGGGTGTTACTTATACTGGTCAGATGGTTATCCAATGGGCAGAAAAATCTATGAATAAAGCGATGAATAAAGTTCTTAAGACTAGTGGTAAGGATTATGTCATCGCCATTGATACTGATTCATTATATGTTAACTTTGCTCCTTTGATAAATGCACTGAAACCAAAAGATCCTGTAAAGTTTCTAGATAAGATTTGTAAGGAACATTTTGAACCTATCCTTGCTAAATCTTATTCACAACTTTATGATAAGTTCAACTGCCATAAACCACGTATGGAAATGTCCCGTGAGGTTATCGCTGATCGTGGTATCTGGACTGCAAAGAAAAGATATATTCTCAACGTACATAACTCAGAAGGAGTACAGTATGCTGAACCAAAACTTAAGATCATGGGGATTGAGGCAATCAAATCCTCCACTCCTGAGGTTGTGCGATCTAAATTTAAAGAAATCTTCAAGGTTATCATTTCGTCGACTCAAACGGATACTCAGAACTTCATACAGAAGTTCAAACAGGATTTCAAATCGCTCCCACCCGAAGCAGTGGCATTTCCGAGGGGCGTCTCGAATATTACAGACTGGCATGATAGGAAAACTGTTTACAAAAAAGGTTGTCCTATTCACGTGCGAGGGTCTCTCCTCTATAACAAGTTGGTCAAAGAAAACGGACTTTCAAAAAAATATGAAATGATCACTAATGGTTCGCGAATCAAATTCTGTTATCTTAAGATGCCAAATACTTTGAAAGAAAACACTATTGCATTCCCCGATGTAATTCCTAAAGAGTCAGGACTTACTCATTTTGTTGATTACGAATTACAATTTGAAAAAACTTTTATTGAACCATTGAAACCCATCCTTGATGCTATGGGTTGGACAGTCGAGGAACAATCTACACTAGAGGATTTTTTTGGATGAGTGTAAAGGATAAGATAAAAGATAGAATGGATCAACTTCAGGATTGGATGGAAGATAATTACCATTTAGAAAAACCTGATGAGGTTGTTGAACATATACACTCAGTCAGTAAGTTCTGGAGTGTTTTGAGTGAAGAAGATAAAGATTATATTCATGGCGCACAATATGCTATAGAAGAAAAAATGACGTGGAATATACCAGAAGAAAAGAAAAGGAAGAATAATGTCTAAAACAAATTTTGAAATGGTCGGTGAGTTTATGAAAACATTTGGTCAGGAAGTAAAACGTGATCCTGATTGGCCGAGTGAAGATACTCAAAAACTGAGACTTGAATTGATTGCTGAAGAACTAGAGGAGATGTGGGATGCGATTGAAAATAAAGACCTCGTCGGTGTTGCTGATGCTCTTACTGACATTTTGTATGTTACTTATGGGGCAGGTCATGCTTTCGGTATTGATTTAGATAGATGTTTTGCAGAAGTTCAAAGATCTAATATGAGTAAGTTGGGTGAGGATGGAAAACCTATCTATCGTGATGATGGTAAGGTTTTGAAAGGACCAAATTATTCTGAACCTGATCTAAAAAATGCTTTACTTTTCCCTGAGAACGTGATATAATAGTTGTATAATAAAACTTGAGGAGTATATTATGGATTCATTGAAGCAACTGAAAACGCCACTGAGGTATCCTGGCGGAAAATCTAGAGCAACTGCTCAACTCGACAGATACTTTCCGCACGTCGGTATGATGGAAAACTTCTATGAACCGTTTTTAGGTGGTGGTTCAGTTGCTCTCTATGTAACTAAAAAATATCCTATGCTCAAAGTTTGGGTAAATGATTTATATTTTCCTGTTTACAATTTTTGGTATCAACTCCAAAAAAATCCTATCGACTTGATGTATCATGTTATGCAACATAAAAAGAAAAATGATAATGTTGATAAGGCAAAGAAACTTTTTTTAGAGTCTAGAGAAATCCTAAAGACAGGTGATGCAGATGATCTAGAACTTGCTATTCGATTTTACATAGTCAATAAATGTTCTTTCAGTGGATTGACTGTATCTTCAGGATTTAGTGCTTCTTCATCAGAGAAAAATTTTACACTGAAAGGCATTCAATCTTTATTTTCGTATGGTAAACTAATTGAAAATTGGAAGATAACAAATTTTTCTTATGAAAAACTTTTGAAGAAAGCAAATAAAAAGACTTTCGTTTATCTAGATCCTCCGTATGATATCAAAGATAGTTTATATGGAACGAAAGGTAATATGCACAGAGGATTTGATCATGATCTTTTTGCTGAACATTGTAAAAACTGTGATGCACCGCAATTGATTTCGTATAATTATGATGAGAAAGTAACTAATCGATTTGATGGTTATTCTATGGATGCGTTTGACTTAACGTACACGATGCGTTCTGTTGGCGATTATCAAGAAAACCAAAAAGAACGAAAAGAACTGGTGATGTATAACTATGATATCTGGAACGCTTTTTAAATCTCTATTCGACAATAAAACGAATAGAAAAGTTGAACTCGAATCATTTAATGATTTTGAAAAAGTTCTTTATGAACTTTCTGCAGTTAAAAGAAAGTCTAAGAAAGATGCTGAACTGATATCTCCTGCCACCTACCTCCCCGACACTACTCGTAAAAATGATAATGTAGTAGAGTGGGGAGGTTGGTGTTGCGTTGATATCGATGACTATACTCCAAAAGGAAAACTTGAAGATGATCTACTTAATCGCTTTGGTAAGTATCGTTATGTTTGTTATTCTACAGCGAGTAGTACCGTTGATTCGCCGAAGTTCAGACTTGTGTTCCCACTTACAACATCGGTGGATAGGGATAGAATCAAGCACTTCTGGTTTGCCCTCAACACGGAACTCGGAGATCTCGCAGATAAGCAGACTAAAGACCTATCGCGAATGTATTATATCCCTGCGCAATATGCTGGTGCTGACAATTTTATATTCAGTAATACTGACGGTGATCCTATTAATCCAAATGATTTAATGAGGAAGCATGCATATGCCGAAAAAGCCAACCTCAACAACTTCTTCGACAGACTCCCAGAAGAAATCCAACAGCAAATCATCGAACACAGAAAAGGAAAAATGGATAACACTAACGTGGTGTGGTCGTCCTATCGTGACTGTCCCTTCTTCCCTCGTCAACTCGAAGCGGAATACAGAACAATAACTAATACTGGTTGGTATCACAAGATGTACCAAATTATGGTTGCAGTTGCTGGTAATGCTATTAAAAAGAAATATCCTATTAGTTCTGCAGAAATATCTAAGATGTGCCGTGAACTTGATTCTGAAACAGGTAATTGGTATGCTAATAGACCTCTTGATAAAGAGGCAGATCGAGCATTAGAATATGTTTACAAAAATATGTAAAAAACAGAAAAAAGTGCTTTACTTCTTCAGAATTGTATGATATAATAGTTGTATAATAAAAGTTGAGGAGTTTATATTATGACTATCCATTCTACACCTATCAATAACGAAACTGGCGTTTGGTATCTTTCTGCAGACTTCGGAGGTTTGACTTTGACTACTCATGACGAGTGTAAGTTTTGGTCACGCAATATTGCCGACCTAGTCGAGTTTGTTAAAGAAAAAGGTTTAGCATCTTCAATATATGGTTCATCTTCTATGGACTTTGCAGCAGACGAAGGGTTTGCTGATGACGACGGTGCTAATAATATGTGGGATCGTGTAGTGGGTTCACTTTAATGGCATCCTCTTTAGAATTCTTTGAACAGTTCGGTGAGTATGTTTATTGCTACACTAAAGATGGTACATATCAAAATGCGTACTATAAAGGCAAAGGTGTAGGCGATAGGTGTACTCACCACGTCAAAGAAAAAGGGTATGATATATCAGAATGTTATATTGTTGCTCGCAACCTTGAAAAGTTTAAAAAGAAAAGTCCAAGCTTTCTGTTAGAATCTTGGTTAATTTGGGAAAATGATCCACAAGACAATAGAGTAAGTGGTCACTATAAGGAGTGTTTTATTATGCAAAATTTGAATTTTCTTCGCGATGAATATGATACATCTCAGAGAGATCTTTGGGAAGAAACTCATAATTTCCTAAACAATAATGCAGCGACTTTTAAAGGCAGACTTGGTAGAGTTGAAACTAAGAGTTCTATCTCACGGATTGAGACTCCTTGGAAACAAGGTTTGAACTTCACAATTATTATAAGAACCTCTTCTGATAAATATACATGTATTATTCAGACAAATGCTACTCCTGATAAGTTTACCGCAAAGCAAGAAGCATTTGCTAAAGCATATCCGGATATTTCTGCTATGATGACTAATACTTCAATTGAGTGGGAAGTCGATACGTCAAACGAAGCAGTAGAAGCATGGAACGCATTTTATAATGCTGTTGCATAAAAAAAACTTTACTTTTTCATCTGTTCGTAGTATAATATCAATAATGATTGTGATAAATACAGATGTTACAATCTTTACACGGAGACAAATATGAGTAATTATTGGGAAGAAACAATCGATGGGGTGAGAACTCTCACCTCTAAAATCAAAATTGACTGTGAACATTTGCTGAATGAGTTTATGACTGATGAACATTATGATATCATCATCGATGCTGATACTGACTTTTATGCGCCACCTATCGCTACAGTCGATGGTGCTGAAAATACTGAACAGAATCTAGGATTTAGATTTCGTAAGAATGTTTTCACTAAAGAAGAAATGGATGGCGCATACGAAGGTTTGATTGGTGCGGCAACTGCATCAAACAATCGTGGTATTTCAACAGGTACTATCGGTACAGCAAAGCAAGGTAATCGTGACTGGTTATTTCCTTGGCAAAAAGAAATTATGTCACTGATCGTCAACGGTGATCTGACTGGTAAAACTCCACAAGATATTATGGATGAGTACAAGTCAAAGCACGGTTCGTTAGACTTTCATTGGGATAAGAGAAGTGCTCTATGGCACCGTTCTCGTATCACCGAATCGGGATATGAATATGATAATTTCTTTTTAAATTTGCTAGAGTCTGGATCTTTGACTCCTGAAAAAGTCAAAGAGATTCAACAATTCATTACAACGACTATGTACACTGCACAAATCTATTCAGGTATCGCAGGTTTCTATGATCGTTATCCACGCATTCCGTTTGGTAGAGCAACTAACTATACCGAAAAGAATATGAGCAAGTTTGAAAAGTGCTATCCTTATATGCGCAAACTTGATTCATTGTTTAAAGAGTTAGTTCCTCAAAGGTATGCTAAACAAAAACGTGTAGCAGAATCAATTGATAAAAGGTTTATCGTTGGTGAAAATACTGCGTTTTCTACTATTACTGTAAATAAGAACTATCGTACAACTGCACACCGTGACGGTGCTAACTACACTCCTGGATTTTCAAATCTATCTACAGTCACCAAAGGTAATATCGGTTGGGAAGGTGGTTTATTCGTACTACCTGAATATCGTGTAGCAATTAACCTGCGTCCTGGTGATGCTTTGCTTGTAGATAATGCTGGTATCATTCATGGTAACACTGAAATGATTCCTCCTAAAGGTTTGGACATTGAAGATATGGAACGCATTTCAATGGTTTCGTATATGCGTGATGGTATGCAAGAACTCAAATCAAAAGAGTATGAAGATTCACGTCATGAGTATGTCGAGTCACGTAGAACTAATAAAGATCATCCGTTATGGAAAGAACTATGGAACGGTGTATCTGAAGGTATGTGGGATGAAGAAGAATGGTTAGACTTCTTGGAATCAAAAAATATGAGTGATGAAGATAATCGAGTCACTCGTGATAAAAAAGAAGTTGCTTCTCTTGAGGAGTTTTTCTAATGATTGTAGGGTTTACTGCATCAACATTTGATCTACTTCATGCTGGGCATTTATCTATGCTGCGTGAAGCAAAACTACAGTGCGACTATTTGATATGCGGACTACAAGTAGATCCTTCAATAGATAGACCTGAAAAAAACTCACCTATTCAGACAGTGGTAGAAAGACATGTACAGTTATCAGCAGTACGGTATGTAGATGAAATTATTCCATACAGCACTGAAACTGATTTAGAAGATATTCTAAATATGTTTGATATTGATGTTAGAATTATCGGTGAAGAATATAAGAAGAAAACCTTTACTGGTCGTGCGATATGCTCTAAGCGAGGCATTGAAATTTATTATAATAAACGTGACCATAGGTTTTCTTCTTCCGGTTTGAGAAAAAGAATATATGATAGGGAAATGAATAATGATAGATCTGGTGATTCCGACTCTGGGAAGAATTGATAAACAAGTAACACTTTTAAATATTCCAGAGAAATATCATAATAGAACAACCCTCGTTGTTCAAGAACAAGAATATGATGAGATAGTTTCAAAATATCCGTCAGTAAATGTTTTCAAACTTCCTTCAGGTACAGAAGGACTGGCACTTACTCGCGCAATCATAGCGAAAGAGTGGCGAGGGAAAAGGTATTTTTGTTTTGACGATGATTTGAAATTTCTTCGTATAGATACTAATACGATGAAGGCGCAAAAAGTTTTTGCGGAATCAGATTTTGATGATATGATTCAATCCGTCGAAAGTCAAATGGATAGTGGGTATGTGCATGGTGGATTATCTTTTCATAACACTCCACCAGTTCCTAATCCATACAACTATTGTACACGCATGTGGACTAATGTTTGGTATAGCGAAAATCTTCCTGTTGATGATATTGAATGGTATGTGCATAATAAACAATGCGCACAAGACTTTTACGTCAATCTTCAGTTGCTTACTTCAGGGTATCCAAACGTCGTGTGCAATCATTTCAGAGTTAATGCGTCAGCAACTAATGCTAAGGGAGGTGTAGAAATTTATCGCACTATTGAGTGGCACAACAAATGGCAGGAATTCCTCGGTGAGAAATTTCCTAAGTATGTTGAGGTCTATGAAAAAGTGCAGGCAAGTGGGCCATGGAAAGGACTGCCAAAAAAAGCAGTTAAAATTAAATGGAAAAAAGCATATGAAGATAGTCAAGTTTCAGATGCTAGTTTAGAAAGTTTTTTTGCATAGGGAGAATCTATTATGTCAGCAACACAAGAATGGATTAAACAAAAATTTCAAGAAGAATCAGCGAAAAACCCAATCGTAACAGTCCACACCTTACGAAAACAAATAGATGAAATGAAAGAAAGAATAAAAAAATTGGAAACTGATATGGCATATAGTCAGCATTCCCAAAATGAAGTATCTGCTTCTAGTCCCGAAGAACAACGAATTTATGAATTAAGGAGAACTGATTAAACATGTCAATTATGGATAAATTGAAAAAGAACAGTAAGGTCAAATTTACAGAGGTCTTATCTGATTCTAAGTTTTTTAATGAAAAAGATATGGTAATGACAGACGTGCCTATGGTTAACGTGGCACTGTCTGGTTCGGTTGAAGGTGGACTTGCGCCAGGACTAACAGTCCTGGCAGGTCCCAGTAAACATTTCAAAACGTCATTCGCATTGATTATGGCGGCAGCATATCTGAAAAAATATGATGATGCTGTACTGCTATTTTATGATTCAGAGTTTGGTTCGCCTCAAGCATATTTTGAGCAATATGGTATCGACACTTCTCGTGTTCTTCATACGCCAATCACGAACGTTGAAGAACTCAAGTTTGATCTAATTGGTCAACTTGAAGGAATTGATCGTGGTGATAAAGTCTGTATTGTAATTGATTCAGTGGGCAACCTTGCATCTAAAAAAGAACTTGATGATGCGATTAATGAAAAGTCAGTTGCTGATATGTCAAGGGCGAAGGCGCTTAAAGGTCTTTTCCGTATGAGTACACCGTATTTGAATATGAAGAATATTCCTATGATTGCGGTGAATCATACTTATATGGAAATCGGTATGTTCCCTAAGGCAGTTGTATCTGGTGGAACAGGAATTTATTATTCTGCAGACAATATCTGGATTCTCGGACGTCAGCAGGATAAACAAGGAGGTGAAATTAAAGGATACCATTTTGTTATCAATGTCGAAAAATCACGTTATGTTAAAGAGAAGTCTAAGATTCCTATTTCCGTATCTTGGGACGGTGGCGTACAGCATTATTCTGGACTTCTAGATGTAGCACTATCTGGGCAATATGTATCTAAACCTAGCAATGGTTGGTATTGCCGTGTCGATCGAGAAACTGGAGAAATGGTGGATCCCAAAGTCAGGGAAAAGGAAACACTCAAAGAAGAGTTCTGGAGACCTATCCTAGATGAAACTGACTTCAAAGATTTTATTCAACAAAAATTTGCTATAGGAGGTAAGATTTCAAATGAACTTGAAGAACTTACTGAAGCATGAAGAAAATGTGACGTATGAATTAGTGCCTGATCCAAACTCGGATCAGGCATGGAACGTTCGATTTAAAGAAGGACTATATAATGAAACAGTGGTTAAATACGGTGCTATTGCTGTAAACGAAGTGGCAGAAAATATTTCTTTCAGTTTTGAAATTATTTCTTGCCCAGATACAGATTTAAATGAAAATGATGAAGACCTTCAAGATTTTGCTGCTGATGTTTTACAACATATTATTGCAGAAGCAATAGAAAAGGGTGATGGTTCAGTCGTGCTTAAAGAAAGAAGTAAGGAAGAAGAATGAAAAATGGATTAAAAATTTTGATTTTTGGTTTGCCAGGCGCAGGTAAAACTTGGTTGGCAGAAAGACTTCAAAAACATCTAGAGTGTGCTTGGTTTAATGCAGACGAAGTTCGTAAGATGGCAAACGACTGGGATTTTTCACCAGAAGGTAGACTTCGCCAATCAACTCGTATGAAAAACATTGCAGATTATGAAAAAACTTGTGATCGTTGGGTTATTTCAGACTTTGTATGTCCGACTCAACATACTCGTGATATTTTTGACGCAGACATTTTGATTTGGATGGACACTATTCAAGAAGGAAGATTCGAAGATACAAATAAAATGTTCGAAATTCCAAACGATTTTGATTATCATATTAAAAAACATCTTACGGATGATGAGATTAAAGAATTAGGAGATAACATTGTTGCAAAACGAAGTTAAAGGTTTTAATTGGGAAAACCCGACAGTTCAGATGTTGGGTCGTTGGCAACCATGGCATGATGGGCACACTGAATTATTTAAACGGTGCCATGCTATCACTGGTCAAGTTGCTATTATGATTCGACAGGTTCCAGAAAAACGTGAAGCAAACTCACGTGTTCCTGGACAAGATGATAATCCCTTTGATATTGGTACAGTGATAAACAATATTGAAGAAGGATTGAAAGAAAGTGGCTTTACTTTACAAGAAGATTACGTTATAATTGTTGTTCCAAATATCGTTGACATTAGTTATGGTCGAGGAGTTGGTTATACATTTACAGAGCATGATCTTGGTAAAGATATTCATGATATATCAGCAACTAAGATTCGTGCGCAAATGAGATCAGAGGGTAAACTTGCAGACAAATCTTGAACAAACGATTTTAAGAAATATTCTAACTGATGAAAATTATATGCGGAAAGTTCTTCCGTTCATCAAACCAGATTATTTTGAAGGAATCTATCGTATATTATTTAGAGAAGCTGGAAAGTTTGTTGCGAAATACAACAGACTTCCTACTTCTGAATCTTTTAAGATTGAACTTGATCAGTCAGATAGACTGACTGGTGAAAACTACACAGTTGCTGTGGATATTATTCCACAGTTATTTTCCAAAGAACCTATCGATGAACAATGGTTGCTTGATACTACTGAAAAGTGGTGTCAGGATAGAGCAATTCATATTGCTATCATGGAATCTATTTCGATTATTGATGGTAAACACGAAACTATGACTAAAGGTGCTTTGCCTGATCTATTGTCAAAGGCATTAGGTGTAGCATTCGATACTAATGTGGGTCACGACTATGTTGAAAACTTCGAAGAACGTTTTGACTTTTATCATACAGAAGAAGACCGTATCCCATTTGATCTTGAATATTTCAACAAAATTACGAAGGGTGGTGTACCACGTAAAACACTTAACATTGCCCTTGCAGGTACTGGCGTTGGCAAGTCTCTATTCATGTGTCATGTTGCTGCTGGTGCTTTGGTAGAAGGACGCAATGTTCTCTACATCACTATGGAAATGGCAGAAGAACGTATCGCTGAGAGAATTGATGCAAACCTTTTAAATGTTCCTGTTGATCAGTTGCCTAATTTATCTCGCGAGATGTTCCGTACGAAAGTTGAAGATATTGCTCGTAAGACTACAGGTAAATTGATTGTAAAAGAATATCCTACAGGTTCTGCTCATGCTGGACACTTTCGTGCATTGTTAAATGAACTGAAACTGAAAAGACAATTTGAACCAGATATCATTTTTATTGATTATCTAAATATTTGTTCTTCTTCTCGTATGAAGGGTATGGGCGGGAGTATCAACTCATATAATTATATTAAAGCTATCGCTGAGGAGTTGCGTGGTCTTGCTGTTGAATTTGATGTACCTGTATTTTCTGCAACTCAAACTACTCGTAGTGGATATTCAAATTCTGATGTTGGTCTTGAAGATACTTCTGAAAGTTTTGGTTTGCCGGCCACGGCAGACCTTATGTTTGCTCTTATCTCTACGGAAGAATTAGAAAACATGGGTCAGATGATGGTCAAACAGTTGAAGAATAGATATAATGACCCGACTCGAGATAAAAGATTTGTTATCGGTGTAGATCGATCTAAAATGAGACTATATGATGTCGACGAAAATGAACAAACACTAACTGACGACACTCCTGTTTTTGATAAATCAGAATCACATCAACAGATGTCAAAGTTTAAGGATTTCAAACTATGAACTATAGACAAATACACAGACATTGGGGTAGTGATGAATATTCCAATAGATCAGCAGAAGTTGTTTATGATGGCAACAAAGAAATCTATATCGTAAATTTTTATGATAAGAAAAGACTAGTTGAAGCTAGAAAAATGGTTACAGAAGGTGTAGCACATAGCGAAAGATATGCCGAAGATGCTGCGGAAAACTGGTGTTTAGGATACATACCATGAGAGATGGAACATATGGTATTGAAGTTGTAGAACTAGAAGAGAATGAAGATGGTTCTGCGACACTAGAACTTAAGATGTCAGAGGATACAAAAAGCCTTTTGATTGAAGCAGGATTAATTTCCTTAATTAGAAAATATTTAGATGAAAATGAAGTGGTATTAGAAGATGAAACTGTCGATTCGTAATATTGGTGGAGAAATCGTAAAACAGGATGAGCGATATATCGTCACTGATAATAAGACTTTAAAAAATTTGGTTCTCAGTTCAACTAAACTTAATCCGAAGATGAGCACTTCTGGGCATAGTCATGCTGGTCAAGAAGAAGTTTATTATTTTATTGATGGTTCTGGTAGAATGGAACTGGATGATGAGACTATCAATGTAATGCAGGGCGATATTGTGCTTATCGAGGATGGCGTGTTTCATCGTGTACATGCTGGTCCGAAAGGTTGCTATTTCGTTTGCGTTTTTGATGGTCAACGCCATACTGAAAAGAAGGACTAAATAACAATGGATGTAAGATTAATCAGTTACTCAAAACCTTCGGAGGATCTATATGTCGGTAAAGATATCCAAGAACTCATTGCGTATTGCGCCCGTGTCTCGAACCCCTCAAACCAAAATAACGAAGAAACGTCCGAAAGATTGTTATCATATCTTGCAAAACACAAACATTGGTCGCCTTTCGAAATGGTGTCTGCTTGCTTAGAAATTACAACGACTCGTGATATTGCACGTCAGATTTTAAGGCATAGGTCATTTTCTTTTCAAGAGTTTAGTCAAAGATATGCTAATCCACTTGAAGATCTTAAAATGGGACCGACGACAGAAATTAGAGCACAAGACCCAAAGAACAGACAAAACTCTGTAGATCGAGAAGATATAGATTTACAGATGGATTGGTTGAAGCAGCAAGCCGAAGTAATCAATGCAGCAAAGAAAGCATACCAATTCGCTATAGATAATGGAATAGCAAAAGAGATTGCTCGTAAGGTATTGCCTGAAGGTCTTACTGAATCTAGGATGTACATGAATGGAACGCTTCGTTCGTGGATTCACTTTATTGAACTTCGTTCTGGTAACGGAACGCAAAAAGAATGTCAAGAAGTAGCAATTGCTTGTGCAGATGTTATAACAAAAATCTTTCCACTGGCGAAAGACTATATTGGAGAATAAAATGATTTTGTGTGTTGGTTGTGGTTTTGTCGGTGGGACTGTTGCAGATTCTTTAGAAGCAAATGGTCACGAAATTATTCGTATTGATCCTAAATTGAATGGAAATAAGATTTCAGATTTTTTAGAATTTGCTTCTGGTGCGGTAGTTGCCGTTCCTACTCCTACAGTTGATGGTCAGTGTGATGAAAGTTATATCGTACAAGTGTTAGAAGAATTAGGAACTGAAATTCCTGTCATGCTCAAGTCTACTGTTCCACCAAATATGCTAGCAAAATATTCAGATAATGTAACATATAATCCTGAGTTTTTACGTCAGTTGACTGCAAAAGAAGACTGGGATAATCAAAAGCATTTTATCTTAGGAGGAACTCAAGAGGGTATGAAATACTGGGCGGATGTATTTGATTTTATTGATGCCGAGTTTATCTATACTGAAAGAGAAACAGCATGCATGGTAAAGTATATGCACAACTGCTGGTTAGCAATCAAAGTAGCATATTTTCATGAAATCTTTAGTTTGATGCAAGGTTACAACCACGAAGGTATGGTAGATATCCTATCTAAGTTTGAAAATATCGGACCATCTCATATGCGTGCGAGTAATGATGATGGCGGACTAGGATTCGGTGGAGCATGTTTCCCTAAAGACACAAAGGCATTTTTTGACTATACTGGTAGTCAAATCCTAAAACAAGTCATCGAAACGAATGATTTTCTTTTAGAAAAAAATGTTCAAAAAATATAACATTTATGCTTTACTTCTATCAATTTTTATGATATAATATATGTATAATAAAACTTGAGGAGTTAAAAATGTCTAAACCAATTTCAAATTCAAAGTTTCGTACGATGATTAAGTCTTTGCCACGTGAAAAACAACGTGAGTCTTTAGAACGCCATCTTCGTATTCTTCCACAGTGGATTATGGATGAATCTGCTAAACTTGGTACTCAGTACAACGAAAAAGTTGTTAAGCATCTAGAGTCTCGTTTGAAATTGGTTCGTACTCTTTGGACAGAATATCTGATTGAAAACCATGCTTAAAAGAATTGCTGCCTGTGCTCTCTTAACGTCTTTTGCATACGGCTCCAGTGCACAGGCAGCAACATTAGCAAAAGCAGATTACTACCATTCTCCAGATTCAGAAATGAAATGTATTGCCGATAATGTTTATTGGGAATCAAGAAATCAAGTAATGAAAGGAATGATCGCCGTTGCTCTCGTCACACGTAATCGTGTCGCTGATAAGCGTTTTCCTCATTCATATTGTGAGGTTATCCATCAAGGACCTACGAGAGCGTCTTGGAAAGACCCTTTCGTTCGTATCCCTCTTAGGGATCGTTGTCACTTTTCTTGGTATTGTGATGGCAAGTCTGATGATATTCCTGATTATGACATTCATGTTCATGAACTTGCTCGTGCCATCGCTTTTAAAATTTACAACGGTGAGTTTAACGATTTTACAGAAGGATCAACTCATTATCATGCTGACTATGTAACACCCGAATGGTCAGCAACGAAAACAAAAACAATAACAATCGGGGATCATATATTTTATAGATGGGAAAATTGATATGAAACTGAGAAAAGGCATTGCTGAACCAACTCAAAAAGATATGGCAAACAGAAAAGTTGCTAAAAAAATTAACACCCTTGATGGCACCGAAGGACCAAATGTCGAAAGATGTAATACTTGCGGTGAAGTAAGAGTCGTAGAAGATTTTTATTATCATGGTGAGGGAAAAGCACCTTCATCTAAAGATAAAAAAGGTAAGAGAAGAGAACAGTGTAAAGTGTGTTATGCGGATCATCGTGGTAGAATTCCAACGCCATATGATGATTATGTTCCGTCTAATACTCTAGGAGTCTAAATTATGTTTAAGAAAAAAGAAACTGAATTTGAAACAGAGTTTGATTATAATGGTGGAGGTACGGTGATTCCTTCAGAACAATATAATCAGATGATTAATAGTGTTTCGTTCGAATTTTCAGGTCATACTAACTATAAATTCAATGAAGATATCTTAATTGAAGAATTTCAGAAATATGTTGAATCGACTTATGAATCACATTATTCAAAAGATAAATTTCAGGCAACTGAGTTTATCATCGATGGTGGTCATGGTATGGGTTTTTGTATCGGTAATGTTTTGAAATATGCTCAACGATATGGGAAAAAAGGTTCTCGAGCAGATGCTAGAAAAGATCTTATGAAAGTTTTACACTATGCTCTTATTTCTCTGTACGTTCATGATACAGAGGAAGAGTAGAGGTGCGTGAACACCTCTACTCCGAGGGCACTCGGTTAATTGGCGAGAGGGTTATCGAGTGCCCTTTGCAGTTTCTTACTTAACCTATCGTCTAGGTCTTTCAGATCTCTTGCGACCTTTGCCTCAAGGTCATCCATTCTGCTTGTATTAGATTCTTGAAGTCGGTTTGCTTTTTCGTCATAATCGTTTTGCAACCTATCACGTTTGTTCTCAAAACGTTCCTCGGCATTTTGTACGATTATTCTCGTTTCTGCTTCTTGTTCTCGTATCTTATCTTCCATACGATCAACTTGCTTTTCGATGCTTAAGATATCATCTTTAAGACTGCCTTTAATATCCCGAGTATAATCTACTGCTTCTTCAAGTTTAGTCTCAATGATTTCCATCCGTTGTTCGAATGCGCCAACATCAAGTCCTGCAACTTCTTCAACTTTTTGATACATCATAAATCCACCATAAAGAGAACCAAGAACAGATCCTATTACTGCGATCAACGCACTGACTGACATAAACGAAACTTTGATACCAAGAATTCGAAACTCTTTATTCTTCAGATCTTCAATACCTTGTTCCATATCATCGAGACCCTGACTAAGATCTTTATCCATTGTCACCCCCATTCAACTTATTGAATACTGGTTTCCAAGTCCACGTGGGTATATCGCGATAATCTGCTCTTGCCATACCGTCTACACGATATTCAAAATAGATATGCGTGACCCAGATAAGTGATATCGCCATAATCATACCACAAATGCTGAACCATATCTTATCGAGAGTAGTAAACATTAGCAACCTCCCTCTCTATGATACAGACTTGTTCTTCCCCAACACGGATCATAATTCCCGTTTGATCCACCAGGGATTCTGTACTGTGGATTCATTTTGAGAAAATCCCTGATTCCCTCAACTTCTCGAATATAAAATTTTGTTTTTTGTTTATGATAGCAAGCAGATGCTTGATTGAATTTGAATGTGTCGAAGTTCTCGACTCTATATTCATAATGGCTCAGACAATCTTTGATTATCTGATTGTTGCCAATATCTGTTGGCATATCCATGAGTTGCTCCCTCTCTCGTTTATTTTATTCCGCTGTTTGTAGACTCCTCAATTTTTCAAGTTCTCTCTCCAACTTTTCAACTTCTAATCTTTTCTTTTGCAATTCTAATTGATAAAGTGTATTACAGTTGATTCTTTCTGCAGGACCATCTAGCGGAATGATAATCCTAGCATAAACACCGACATCCTTTTCAGATAAACCTTGATTCCTCTCACCGAATGGGCTCTGATAATTGTCGATTAATCCTGTTACACCGAATTCAAACTTCGTTGAACCGTCAATAGCATTTGAGCAATTCATATCACCAGACTTAAATGTATCTGACGAATAACTACCACTGCCATTTGGAAGTTGTAGATTAAGTGAACTGCTTTCAGCAAAAGCGATAGAAGGAAATAACATAATAGATAAAAAGATAAACTTGTTCATGTTATTTTCCTTTTATTTTTGAACATATCGTTGATGCTACAGAAGTGTTAGAAACCTTTGTCTCCAATACCCTCGAACGAGAACAGATATAAACTGCCTTTTTTAAATCTTTTTCTCTGATGTAAATTTCAAATTCAATTTTTTTCAAATACTGAACTTGATAAACATCATAAGAAGAAACAAAAGGTATTGGACCAAAATCTTTATCAAACACCCCGATTTCGTAAAACTCTATATCTTTTCTTTTATTGAATATTTCCATTTTAGTAGAAATAAGACCACTCATAAACGAACCCTTGAATTTAGGATAAGTCGGAGTCATCTCGTGTGCTACACTAGAAAGAGAAATCAATCCAAAGAGAAAAGATAAAATTATTGAGCGATACATTTAGCTTCAACCGTTGCTGTATATTGACCACCAGGAAACGCTTTATTGCCTCCGTAGGCTGCCTCCGATGAAGACTTGAACCATGTTGAACCAGTTGCAGTGAGATCATATTGAGTCGTTTGACCAAATGTGGTCTTATTTGTCTCATAATCTCCCATATTGGTAGCATCTGATACAGCACTTACTTCTGTTGAACCAGTCCACTCCACTGTGTCACTCAGAGACGGTGAAGAAGAAAATTCTGTCGGTGTTGTGATTTGTGCAAAATATGCGTCTGCGAGCGTTACATCAAAGCGAACGATAGGTAATACACCACCGTCACTTGGGTCGGTCGTCAACGTATAAGCATTTGGGTTTCCGTAAACACCAGGAGTATCCGTAGTAATTACACATCTAGACTGAACATTTCCTGTAATAGGAACCTCAGTAGCCTGTGCAACGCATGCGGCAGTTACTCCTAATGTAACTAATGCGATGAGTTTTTTCATTTCTCTCTCCTAATTTTTATATTGCATTCCTACCATTTCTTCGTGCAATAATTGTTGTGCTAGACCATTTCTGAGTCCTTGTTGATTATCATCTATTTTAGTATCTACAAGAGTCACTGTTTCCTTGTAGGTGCCGCCAGAAATAGTTGCTGAAACATACTGTAGATCTACAGCAACTTGAGCAGCATCATTCATCTGTTGAATCCTTTGATTTTCTGCAAAAAGTGCTGAAGCGTCAATAGCAGACATTGCTTTTTCTAATCTATATTTTCTTAATTTTTCTTCAGCTTCTTTTTCTTCTTCCTCTTTTTCCTTTTCCAATTGTTCTTCGTTTTCTTCAATCAGAACCAGTTCTTCATTGCTCAAGTTAACATTTTCGTCTTGAGTTGCATCATAAAAATCAATAGAAACTTCTACAACTGGTGGGACAGGAATCTGATAACCAGGACAGTTAGGATCAAACTGAGGATCATAACAAGGATTCACTTTATAACTGTAGATAACAGTCGCATCTTCTACAGTACCAGTTCCTTCAGTCGTGATATATCCATCTCCCCATGCTTCCTTTGGTACATTTGGTAGACCAATCACCTTACGGACTTCAATCCCTCCGGGATTGCCTGACCAATCTTCAGTATCGCTCCATATTCCTTCATTCCCAACCGTCACTTTGAAATCATCTTCAGTCAATTTTTGTGGTGTGTAACTGTAAAAAACGCCATTGACTTCAACTCCTGGCGGTTCAGGTAGGATATTATCCATCACCCACTGATGACTGCCTATTGCAGCATTACCAGTGACTCCGAAATAAGGCGAGATGTTCTCAGAGTAGGAGTAACAAGGCCAAGAGACCCATACCACCAACAGTAGCAGCTTCTTTAACATTGGTTTTTTCCTCAGATCCAGATTTCACACGTTTGGTTTCTTCGTGTGAATCCCATCCAATTTTAGCGGCAGCACCGATCTTACCCTCATACGGACAAGGTGTGCCTGCCATCATCATCGCATCAAAGACTTTCTCATCTTGACACATTGTTGATACTGCCGCAACTTTCATACCCATGTCATAAAGAGTCTTTGCATTCTTTAATCGAATACAGTTATCTTCGGTGTATGTCATGCCAGCAGAAATGCCTAAAATTTGAGTTTGTACCGCACCTGCTACACCAATCGTACATAGATCACTGTTACTGTTAGCACCGAGTTGTGGTGAAATAGCACTAGGAGGAGGTGACTTAACAGTTGTCGTCATCTCCCCTTGTGTTGTAACAGTGCTGTTGGTAGTTGATTCGGTAACAATAGGTTCTGCGGATAATGCCGGAACCCCAAATAGAATGATAATGCTACATATTATAGCTTTTTTGATCGTAATCATAACACCCCTCTCCCTGCGTCGTGATTCTTATTTGTAATTATTTATAACAAATATGGTTTACAAATCATAAAAAATATTATATAATATAAATAATAATGATTCAGTGAAACTGGATGGACGTAGGCTGGACGTGGGGGCAGTACCCACCGCCTCCACCATAATGAGTGTTAAAAAATGGATGATTACGAAATACTAAGATTATTTAGACAAAGATGTGTAGAATATATTTGTATCAATAATTATTCAATACGTCATGCGAGACTCATTATGATGGGGGCGAAATAGGATCGACAGATACGAGAAGGCAGTGGAGAATCACAAAAGTAAATGCAAACGATAACTTTGCTCCTGAGATGCGCCTAGCGGCATAATCTCTGGGCTGGCCACTTGCCTCGAAACAGAAAAGTGGCAACTTTAAAAATTTTTTATTATAGACAGTTGAAATAATGTTTAAAACGATATCTATACAAACCACCTATAAATGCCAAATGAAATGTTCTAATTGCTATTTGGGTGATATGTTAAACAATGATAAATTTAAAGATGTAGATGTTGAAAAATATCGCGATGCTTTATTAAAACTTGATAGTAGATGCGACATCAGATTGATCGGCGCAGAACCAACAATGAATCCCCGACTATTTGATTTGATTCGAATCGCGAGAGAATGCGGGCATAGACCATCACTCCTCACCAATGGTCTTAAACTAAGAAATCCTAATTATGTATCCCAACTTAAAAAATCGGGAATCAATATGCTTGGATTAAGTATGAACGGTGGGTTAGATGATGATATGTATGAACTTATGGATAATGGAAAATATGCAAAACAGAAAATGATAGCATTAGAAAACTGTTTTAAATATAAAATCATTCCGCATGTAAATACAATATTAGTTCCTGAAAATATTCATACGATTAAACCTCTGGCAGAACACATATTAAAATTGGCCAATAAATACAATATGATTAAGTATCCTATCATGCTTAGAGTAAAATCTGTTGGCGAGGTTGGAAATTATTTAAAATCTAAAACATACACTATAGATGAAATGATAAATATAATGAAAGAAACGTTCGGTGATTTTGAAGTTGATTACAATGTAAATGGATATCAAGAAAAGAACACTTGCGTTTTTAAATTGCCTAATGGATTGCTCGGTAAAATTACTGATTGGACATTAGACGATGACGGGATTCCGGATTCAGGTAGTAAGCGTAGAGGTATTTTGACCCACGATTATAAAATAGAACCATTTTTTGAGTATTATTCGAACATTGAGGAAGCATTATGGAAATCGTAAAACACGATATTAAATTAAAAGAAATGTCTGATGAAGAGATTAGATTATGGGCTAAATGTTTATCTAAAGATAACGTGGTACTTCTTAAAGATCAAGATTGTAGCAAAGAAGATTTAGTCAGAATCTATGATTCTATCGGTAGAGTCGCCAAACCAGTAGACCGTAAAACTGGTAAGAAAGAATTTTTTGCGGATGATGATTATCCGCAATTAATGCGTGTTACAAACGAACGAAAAAACGGTGAAAAGATCGGTATCTTTGCGGATAAAGAACTTGGTTGGCATTCTAACGGTAATGCTAGAAACCAAGGTAAAGAGTGCAGCGTCGCTCTTTATTGTGTAAAAGAAGGAACTGACAGTATCACCAGTTTTGTCGACATGCGACAGTCTTATCGTGACTTGCCAGATGATATAAAAAATGAAGTAGATAATATTGAGTGCCTCTATAAATTTAAGAATGGTACATTTTATGATCTAGATGATAATGATAAAGAACTTGAAATGTTCGAAAATCGTTCATATTATATAAATGGTGTAAAAAGAAAACTGGTATATCAACATCCTTACGATAATGATTTCGGTCTTTATTACACGTATCATTACATTCAAGAAGTTTATAATAATACAATTGAATGGGATTGGTTGAATAAATACCTAATGGAACATTGTTTTCAAGATAAATATATCACACACCACTCGTGGGAGGCAGGTGATCTGATCTTTATGGATCAGTTTCATAGTCTTCATAAAAGAAACGAAGTAAAGGGGGAAAGGCTCCTTTACAGATCATCAATGGATTACAAATATGTCTATAAACGATAGATTAGATCACAATTTAAAAACTTATAAATCTCTGCAAATTGGTGATATTGATATATATCTTTGCCCTAAATGCGGAACTAATAGTGCTAGATATGCTTCGTATAAATTTATTGAAGACAACATAGAAGTGCCGGATATTAGAGACCTAACAAAGTCAGATTACGACATTCTTAAGATGGGTCCGGAAAGCATCTTAAACTATAAAGAAGAAAGACCAAATGCTATTAAGGTTGCTATCAAAAGAGACCCTGTAGAAAGGTTTGTTTCTGCTTATACTTGGTATAATCACAAATATGGTGACATTAAAAAATCAATTATTAAAAAATCCATAGATGATACTATAGATAATCTTCCAGACGATATCCACTATTTACCACAATCTCATTTTTATGGAAATGATATATCTAAATACGATCACGTGATTTATCCACACGAACTTCAAAACTTGATAAAGGATATCACTTCTACAGATTTAGGTGTTTTACACAAAGGTCAAACTGGTTTTACATACGAAACGCTTACTGAAGAACAGATCGTTAAAGTTAAAGAATTGTACAAAATAGATTATGATAATGGATACTTCTAAACTTTGTCATTTCAAATATGACTATGATAAGAAAGATCTTTTGAATAGAATTCATAAATTATTACCCGAGATAGGTGTAAGACTTCAACGTAGTCATCCTACCAATAATGCTGGTGGTCAAGACTGTTGGCGCATTAGGGTACATGATAATCTAGATGATCCAGATTGTTTGCATATTTTTAATGTATGTAAACCTATTATTGATTTGTTTGGTTGTAAAGATTATCATATTAAGATTCAGCATTATACCAGTGAAAGTTTTCTAGGTTGGCATTACGATAGCCCTAAAGGTTCAGGCATCACCAAAGTAAATTTACTGCTTACTGATAAAAGAAAATTTGTCGATGCAGAAGGTTTAGAATATGAATTCGATACTGCCATAGTTAATGCTACTAAATTTGAACACATGTATGATAATAGAGGCAAACCTCCTAGAACATTTATCCGAATAGGTTTACAAGACGTTCAATATACAGATGCTGTACAAAAATTGAAAGAATTAAATTATGAAATTGCCAATAGCTGAAGATCGCTGGCTCAGTAAATACTGTACATTAGAAATACATAATGGATTAGCAGTAAAAACTTTTAATAAGAATTTTCCAAGTCATGTTAATGAGGAATGGTTGTTAGACTATAATCATTTCAGATCCCTTTGGAATAACACGCCTGTAGAAATATTTGAAATAACTGACAACCAAATTATTATGGAGTATATTCCAGGAGCAACTACTGCGATTGAATGGATATATAGACAAGGAACGAATCAATCTAGATTAGGTCAAGTTGCATCATGTTTATTTAGATTAAGCGCTGATATGTTTGACTTTTCTGAAAACCAAAATAAGTTATTTTATCATGAAGATTTAAATTTAACTAATTTCATGGTCTATGAAAATAAGATTACATTAGTTGACCCTGAAAGTTGGGTGTACGGAAAAACCATTAACTATAATGCGCTTATTCAACCGCATATAAATTTATCAAAAGTAGCTCATAAAATTTTAGAAAAAACAATCTCAAACACAAAGTTTTACTAATGAAATACACATACCCATTCAATTTTGATTTTGATTACGATCTTTTACTGAAGGACAGCGAAGCGCTTTCGAAACATCAAGTTCGGCATGCTAGAACTGGATTGGGAAAGGGATATAGACTCGCAAAGGAAGGTGAAGAGATTACACATTGGGCATGTAAAATTCATCTTTTACTGAATAAAAGTGTAGCCGATAATCCTAATAAAATTTCGATAGTAAATCAATGTGAAAAATTATTGAATGCAATAGGCAGTGAAGAGTATGATATTATTCTAGTTGAATATGATTCTGAATCTTGGTTAGACTGGCATATGGATAGTGGTCCCAGTCAAACTGAAGATTATGGTAGGATCAATGTAGTTGTTACTAATAATTGGAAGGATACTCCTATTATTTTTAAAGGTGATAACGGTGAGGATGTTCCATGCCCTGCTAAACTTCAAGTTGCTAATTCATATCGAATTGATCATAGGTATGATAATCGGGGAAGAAGTGATAAAAGAATCCTTCTGATAATGACGACTAAAGATTTAAATTATGATGAGGTTATTGATCGTGTTAAATGTTTGTGAATTTAAATACGAATTTGATAAACAGAAACTATTAAAAGAATATTACACTAGACTCAACAAAGGTTTAGGGTATCGTTATCTTGCTGGCGAAAAGTATGAAGATAGAATTGAAGATGAATCAATCGCCAATTATTCTAAAACAACCATAGTACGTCTTAAATCTGGATATGCTTATAACACTGTAAAAAAGTTTGTATCTCAATTTGGCAATAATGAATTCATATGCCACTTTATCGGATACGGAAAAGAAGATTTTGTTGAGTGGCATATTGATACCAGACCAAAAGAATATTGCGTTAATTCTTCTAGAGTAAATATTTTTCTTACAGGAAAATCTTATACCACATTTAAAGACGGTGATCATTGGTATGATCAAGCAGTTGTGAATGTTATGGGTGCTGAGCATAAGTATGATAATAGAGGATTGGGTGAAAGGGTTATGCTACAGATCGCAATAAAAGGTATATCACACGATGAGTTATGTAGAAACTTTTTATAAAAGACCTTCTATAGAATTGGATTACCTTTTTGATAAAGCATCAAAATATCCATCCAATAGGTTAAAAGATAACTATAAAAATTCCGATATAGATTATATTGCTGCTAGTATAATCTATGATCCAGATCCTATAGGATTTAGTCTACTTCAAGAGAAAGATATCTTTAATGGTATGGGAAGATGTCTAACCAGATTCTTTTTTCCGGCACCGCAGACAAAATCCCTTATGAATCAAAATTACAAATACAGCGATGGTCTCAGGCCAGAAGTGTATATGATGTTAGATCAGCAAATCAAATTTGGAAATAAATTGGGTATTTTTGATTTCTTTATGTCGCGAGAAGATAAAAAACCATTAATCTTAAAAAATATTTGTGAAGGTATGAATAAAAAAGGATACGAATGGAAGATTGATATTGAAAAACAATATATGGTTACTAAAAAATCTGCTCAGTGGATATGTTTTACAGGGAAAAATCTTTTAGTTTCTGTTTAACTTCATCAAATGATTTTTCGAATATCGATATTTTAAATATTATTCTATCTTTATCGCCGTTTACAACACCATGCATAATCGAAGTGTTCAATAGTGCTTGTTTGTATGTGTATTCACCGCTTTCAAATATTACAGGCGCACCATCGCCATTGAGCAAAAAGTTAACAGAACATTTTGTACCAGAGTCTATGTGCATAGGCAAAGTGGTGTTGGCCTTTAATCTATAAAATCTACCATCCACTTTTCCAGGAATTTTATATTTAAGTTTAAAATCTTCTACATAGAATTTCACTAAATCAGATTGTAAATCATCAAGTCTTATCACTCTCCAAAAATCCACTGATTTACCGCCACGTGCATAATCTCTTTCGTTTGACTTTACACGATTATATTCCTCGAGAAATAAGTTATAATCAAAATCTAGATTAGTATAATGTAACATCGTTAAGAGCAAACCTTAATAATTTTTTTCTACCATTTACTGTTCCGTCTCTACGATGACATAATCTTTTATTATCATAAATGATTAAATCTCCTGTTTCGTAGTGATGGGTTGTGATATATTTTTCTTGGTAGCAATGTTCGATTAGTTCTTTTTCTTTTACTGAATTGGTGTATGCTTCACTGAAAAAGAAGTACTCATCATTCTGAATAAGATCATAGACTGCCTTTTGTTTTTTAAAAAACCTTTCGGCTAATTTTGATTCAAACTTATATGGATGGTCTGGATTATTTTCATAAAATTTTCTTACACTATGCGTACACTGTTCTTGCTGTTTTAATTCTTCGGGTGCGTCTCTATACGCAGCAACCATATCACAAAATTGTATAGCACCTGCGTTGAAAGCTTCAACACAATAAATCGCAACATATTCATGAACATCTGGTAAATATGCTTTATCATGATGCCACGGCAAATTATTTTTTGCGGTCAGAGTTTCTTTGATAGTGGGTTCTTCTGTTGTAATTTCAACAACAAACGCCCCATCATCAATTTGTGGAACTGGAGTACCAAAATCTTTAATCCACTCTAATGGATCTCTACTATCATAGAAGTTTTTAATTATCTTTAGCATCTCTTTCAAACTCTGCTTTTTTCAATTTTATGATTAAATGTTTCATATCTTTAGTCCACACTTGATTATCTAGACCCTGTTTATCTAGAAACAAATATTTACCATAAATTTTATAGAATAAAAAATAATCATTTCCTACATCAAATATTTTATTGACATGCCTTTTTGTATTACCAAGTTTAAACTTATTTATTTTGTTAATCCAGATTTGTTTATTTTCATCAACTATAGCATCAGAAAGTAAACTTCCGTCATAGTAAATGCACCATTTAGACGTATCGTTAATACATTTTTTAGAATTAAAATATATTTCACTTTGCCAATCATGTGTAATAGTATTATGGCAGTCTAATAAAAAACTTACATCATTATTAGAATCACTCAAAAATAGTAATAGATTATCACCTTTTTTGTTTGTATCTACAAAACTTAAACTTTCAAAAAACTTTTCTTTGACACTGTCAAACACATCGTACATTGAATTCATTTTTAATTTTCTCTAATTCTGTATGTGAAAATAAATCTTCGTAATTCATTTCCCAAGGCATATGATTTGATTCAATATTAAAATCTTCCATAAACATTATTTTGCCTTCAACTTTTTCTAAACATTCTTTATGATAAAAAAAATGATCTAATAACATTTTTTCATAACAGAAATTTATATTTTCACATTTTTCTAAAAATTTTATTTCATCTTTTTCAGAATATTTTTGCCAAGAACTTCTCCCTTGATAGTGCACAATAACGCTTAGAAGGGCTCTGAATAAATCTTTTCTTTTTAACACAATGACTTCATCGTATTTGTAAAAATCTTTAAACCAATCATATAACCATTCATTTTGAAATAAATGAAAGGCATGTATTTTATATAAAACTTGAATGCCTTCCTTTCTTTTATTTTCTATAAACGCAACTTTTTCTTTGATCGTTAAATTACCCATATGTTTGATATAATAATCTTTTCGCCATTCTGGCGGATCTAAAAGAAACTCATTAAAACTTTCAAACTCAAATACATTATTATCTATTTTATTTATTTCATCGAAATATTTTGATATGTGTGTTGATCCATGTCGAGGATTACTTACTACGATTTTCATGATACTTTTGTATTTTTCATTAGGTGTAGGTGTAGGTCTGAATCAAATTTTAAAAGTATAACCATTATCATCATATTTTTTTGAGTAGAAAAAACGCAATGCCTTTTATGAGAATTAAAATACCATAGAGAACCGTTGTTGCATTTTATTACTTTATCATCATAAATCCATTTGAACCCATACTGATTTACATTTATAAATGCTGTCAATCTTATCTGGTCGTGATCAAATTCATTCCTCAGCATATCATAATGATCAGGAAAAAATCCCCCTTCATCCATCCTTAGGAAATGAGTTCTTAACACCCAAGGTTTTAATGGGTCTAATATCTTTTGTACTTCACTACATTTTTTCCATACTTCTGTCGGTACTGTGATATCTTTATCGCTTATTTTTTCTCCGGTGTTATCGTAGTGTTCTTTAAGACTGGTTAAATCTGGAATACCACTAAGACCTCCGTCAACACTGGTTACACTTAATCCCCATCTATTATTATTTGTTTTTGAAGGGTTGTACCTTTTCCAATCATTATCGAATTGCTTTAACTCCTCTAGCAATTTTCTTGAGTTAAATTTACATTTCAACTCTTGCCAGTCAGACATGCTAAGAAGTCTCATCAATGCTTTATCATTTTTTTCCATAAATTTTTCTCTTTTTATTCGTAAAAAAATTCGTTTTAAACAACATTTATGCTTTACTTCTTCGAATTTTTATGATATAATATATGTATAAAATGAAAAAGGAGCTAAAAATGAAATTCAGTGTTTATCAAATTCGTAAAGATCGTAAGACCGAAAAAGAAGCATTAGATGCTGTTGTTCTAGGTAAAGTTGATAAACTGTTTTTTCTGACAGCATACGAAGAAGTGTGTCAAATTGAAGCAGAAGATCTTAATGAAGTGTTTGAAATCGGTAACATTGGTCCGGAAGAAAAGATCACTCGTTTAGATCGTATGCATTCTATTTCTGTCGGTGATGTTATTGCCAACGTATATCAGGAATTGTTTGTTGTTAAAGGTTTTGGTTTCGAAAGATTAGGAGCATAAAATAATGAGAAATGAATATCCTTTTAAATATGGTGAACTGAAAGTTGCTGCTGAAGTCCTCGCTAAGATGATCAATGGTATGCCATCAATTGCTTCTAAAAACCCACATGTTGCTAGACAAGCAAAGATCGTAGAAGATTTGATCAAAGAGCAAGAAGAACGTGTTAATGAAAAAAATGTTCAAAAATGTGGATTTTTTGCTTTACTTTCAAAAAAAAGTATGATATAATATATGTATAAAATGAAAAAGGAGCTAATGATGATCAAATTTATAATTACTGCTACGATGGAAAATGGTGACCGTTGGGAAACCGTTCGTCACACTCGCGATGGACTTCGCGAAGTTATTCGTAATATCTGGAAAGATTCTAAGGTTATTGGTTTCTCTGTTGAGGAGAAGAAATATGCTTAAAGAACTTGTAAAAATCATCGTTGGTTCTGTTGTTGGTGCTTGCGTGATTGCTGCTGTAGCAATTATGCTTATTTGGTAAGGAGATTATATTATGGCACATTTAGTTGAAACTATGGCATATGCAGGTAAAGTTCCGTGGCACGGACTTGGTGTTCCTGTATCAAATGATCTGACTCCTGCTCAGATGATGCAAAAAGCAGGTTTGGATTGGAAAGTCCAGGAAGTCGATAACTTTATTGAGTTCAACGGCGAACGCAAGTTTACTGGTCAAAAGTCTCTCGTTCGTGAGACTGATGGAAAGATTCTTACTAATGTTGGTGAGAACTGGAATCCTGTTCAAAACGAAACTGCCTTTGAGTTTTTCTCAGAGTATGTAATGTCTGGTGATATGGAAATGCATACTGCCGGATCTCTGAAAGAAGGTAAAATGGTTTGGGCACTTGCTAAAGTGAAAAACTCATTTGAACTTTTCAAAGGTGATCAGGTTGACTCATATCTGTTGTTTTCTAACCCACATCAATATGGTAAGACTATCGATGTTCGTTTTACTCCTATTCGTGTAGTGTGTAATAACACTTTGAGTCTTTCTCTAGAGTCTCGTGCAGAACGGTCTGTTCGTATCGGTCACCGTGTTGAGTTTGATCCTTCAATGGTCAAAGAGCAACTTGGTATTGCTACAGAGAAACTAAATACATACAAAGAAATGGCAGCATTTCTTGGTTCAAAGCGTTATTCGCAAGATAATGTGATTGAATTTTTCAACTCAGTGTTTCCTCGTTCTGCTGATAAAAAAGTTCAGGGCAAAGCACTTTCGGTTGAAACTCTTTCACGGAATGCTCGTGGCGCATTTGACGTTCTTGAAATTCAACCAGGAGCAGAGTATGCTGAAGGAACTTGGTGGCAGGCATTTAATGCTGTGACTTTTGTCACTGATCACCTTCAGGGTCGTAACGAAGATAATCGTTTGTACTCAAACTGGTTTGGTGGGAACCAAATTCGTAAAGTAAATGCACTGCAAAAAGCAGTAGAATATGCGGAGGCAGCATAATGAAAAAAATCCTTGCAACAATCATGGTGATGGCAGCAACTCCTGCCGTTGCCGAGGTCACCGAAGACCATTATAAAACCATTCATAAGAAGGTTCCGTACACTGAGCAAATTTGTGAACTTGTGGACGTTCCTGTTTATGGTAATAATGGTTCAAATACTGAAGATGTTTTAACTGGTGCAATCATCGGTGGAATCATCGGTAATAATATCAAAGGCGAAAAAAACGGTGGGGCAGCAGGTGCTGTTCTCGGTGGATTACTTGGTGCTAAAAACAGAAGCAACCGTGTAGTTGGATATCGTCAAGAACAACAGTGTAAAAATATAACTAGATATGATGTTACTCAAGAACAAGTGTACTCACATAGCACTGTAGTTTTCAATCACAATGGTCGTCAATATATTTTGAGGTTTCAAAAATGAGAAGTGTAAGTAGAGATGTTCAGGCAATGAGTTTAGGTCTGGACGTTGTAAATCAAGAAATTGCTTTTTGGGAGAAGCAAAGGTCGGGTGATCGTTCTGTTAAGAATAGATTAAAACGATTATATGAGGCAAAAAAACATCTAATCGAAAATCCCGAAGAATCGCAAAAACTGATTGAAAGACTGTAAAATGAAAGCACATAAAACTGATATGCTTGCCGCATGGGCAAAAGAAAATGGCATTGAAGGTTATGAACATTATGACCCGAAATGGCGAGAAAAACATCGTATGCGTATGATGAAATCTCAGAGAAAGCAGGAAGATAAGAAAAGCAATTTTAAATAATTGCAATTTTTACTTAACCTACACTCTCAGTATTAAAAAGGAAAAAGACGGCTTCGGTCGTCTTTTTTTCTTTACAAAAGATTATAAATAGTATATGATTATGCTGTAAATAACAGTAGAGGAAAAAAAATGCGAAGTTTTCATAACCACTATTTAACAGAAGGTGCTTTAAAAGCAGAAGATTATGAAGCAGCAATCGTACTAGGATTTCATACGATTACTGGGCAAAAGTTTGACGTTGAAAAATCTGGTGTCGGGAAAAAAACTTATGATCTTTTGCAGAAAAATCCTCAAGTGATTAAAGCAGGTGAAAAAATTGCTAAAGCAGTTAAATCACATTTTAATTTAGGAAACGTCAAGTCAGAACAATATGGTAGAGCAAAATCAAAATTGACTTCCTTTTGGAAATCTTATGGTGCTACTGATACAACCCCAAAAACTGATATCTTAATCGGGGGCAAAAGGTTATCATTGAAAATAGGTATGGCACAGTTGATGTCTGGCGGTAAAGCAGAAAGTCTTGCTACATTTTATGCAGCAACAAAATCTGTATCAGAAAATATCAAAAAAGACCCGAACTATAAACTCACGGAAAATATCGTTAATGACTTTGTCACTTCAACTCTTGCTCCAAGTCAACTTCGTCCGTTAATTAAATCTGGAAAAAATGAAATTGTAAATAAAGGTGAAAAGGCGCATAAAGATGCTATGGCATCAATGCAAAAACTTTTTGCTAACAACAGAGATTTTAAAATTGCTTTCGCAAGGGAAGCAATGTCTGGGTTTGCTAAGTATGGTAAAGATTCAAACTCGGCAGCAGAGTTTATGTTGGTTGCTTCTCACGATGGAAGTTCAGTCAGTATTCATTCAGTATATGATGATGCGTACTGTGAAAAAATTGCAGATGCTATGAAAGTTCAAGTGAGATTTAAAACTTCTTCTAGGAAACTCAAAGGAGTGAAGACTGGTGAATATAATTTTTGGTCAGTTATATCACTCATCGTAAATGCTATGTCTGAAGATGCGCAACTTAATGGAAATCAATTGAATGAGTTTGCCTTTTTGAAAAAAATTAAAGCAGGGGTTGCAGGGGTTGCAAAAAAAGTTATAACAAAAATAAAAGGAAACTTTTTGCTTTTCTTGAAATTCCTATATCCTAAAAAACCAGAAGTTGTTGTTTCACGAAAGGTGAACTTTAAATGAGATTTTCTGATTTTATCACAGAACAAAAAAATACTCACATGACACATATCGAGGATAAAGTTCTTTATGGTGGCGTCAAAGGAACTCGTGATGCTATCATGGCATTACGGTCAATGAGAGATATGTTGGGGGGAAAAAAAGATGGAAATGTATCTGTTAAATGGGATGGCGCTCCTGCTATCTTTGCTGGCATTGATCCTCGCGATGGTCGATTCTTCGTGGCGAAAAAAGGGATCTTTAACAAATCTCCCAAAGTATACAAGAATGATGCTGATATTGATGCTGATACTTCTGGCGACCTCAATACAAAACTTAAACTCGCTCTACAATACTTACCTGATCTGGGGATTACAGGCGTGATTCAAGGGGACTTTTTGTTTTCTTCAGCAGACGTAAAAACTCAAAAAATTAAAGGGAGCACATATGTTACGTTTCATCCGAATACAATATTATATGCTGTGCCTGCAAATACTGATATGGCGAAGGAAGTCAAATCTGCAAAAATCGGCATCGTATGGCACACCACGTATTCGGGCAAAACATTTGAATCTTTAAAAGCATCATTCAGTGGGGTTGATGTGAGCAAATTTAAAAAATCAAAAAACGTATGGAGTCAAGACGCGATGCTTCGTGATATGACTTCTTTGACAATGACTAAGAAAGATACGGATGAAGTCAATGGATACCTTTCCCAAGCAGGAAAAATTTTCAATCAAATCTCAGGAACAACTCT